>CEOE01008820.1_pt1 | contig 253732 bp, 247 predicted proteins | sample 530211 | NCBI WGS metagenome assembly CEOE01 (sample SAMEA2619779, study PRJEB7988) | marine metagenome | isolation source: saline water (ENVO:00002010), including
AGAATGATCTCTATCCCACAAACCGTATCCTCGGCGCATGCCGGGGTGTCCTGCTGAAGCCTGCCGGACGAGACTCTGACATGCGCCGGAGAGGCGGGGGAGGGGACGAGCGAAGCGCGCAGCAGCTTCCGCTTCACATGAGTCCGAGCGTGGCATGGAAAGCACATACGCGGCAAGTTTGTGCGAGTGAATGTCAAATGCAGGTTGTTTTGGGGCGTGGCATCCTCTTAAAGACCCGCAACTCATTCTCAATATCAATAGGTATCCCTCATGCCGTTTTCCCGTCTTTCCGTCCTGCTGGCCTCCAGCGCGCTCGTATCCCTGTCATCTTATGCTGACAATGCCACCGCGCCGGGTGAGCAGAACCCGTACCGGATGTTGTCGACGATTGTCGTGACAGGCTCGACGGATGCGGTGGACGAAGTGGCCGGGTCGGTCTCCTTCCTGACGGATGCTGACCTGTCGGCGCAGGCCCAGAGCGATATCCAGCGCGTCTTGCGCGTCGTGCCGGGCGTGAACATCCAGGAAGAGGACGGTTATGGCCTGCGGCCGAATATCGGCCTGCGCGGGTCTGGCTCGGATCGCTCGTCCCGTATCGTGCTGATGGAAGACGGCGTGCCGATCTCGCCGGCGCCCTACGCCTCGCCGTCCGCCTATTATTTCCCGACAACAGCGCGGATGAGCGCCGTGGAAGTGACCAAGGGGCCCGCCGCGATCCTGTATGGTCCGCGCACGACGGGCGGCGCACTGAACCTGTTCTCGACGCCAGTGCCGGAAGAGACGTCCGGATTTGCACAGGCATTCTTTGGCACCAATGATCGCCAGCGGGTCCATGCCTGGACGGGCGGACGGGCGGAGGTCGGCGCAGGCTGGAAACTGGGCGGCCTGATCGAAGTGTTCACCGACGAGACTGACGGGTTCAAGGAGCTGGACAATGGCGGGCCGACGGGCTTCGACGCTGATGATCTGATGCTGAAAGTCGGCGCGTACAAGGATGACGGCCCGATGCCGCAAAGCGTCGAGCTGAAATACCAGACGCGCGAAGAGACCTCCAACGAGACCTATTTCGGCCTGACGCTGGAAGATTTCGAGGCCAACCCCTATCGCCGCTATGATGCGAGCGCGGATGATGAATTCCGGGGCGAGAATGAGCTGTTCCAGCTGACCCACAAGATTGAATTCTTGCCAACGCTGAACCTGACGACAATTGCCTATCATCACGACTTTGCCCGCAACTGGTACAAGCTGCAGGGTATCAGCGCCGATGGTACGGGCGCGAGCGGCGATACGGGAATTTCCTCCGTGCTGGCCGACCCGGTGACCTATTCGGCCGAGTACAGCCTGGCGACCGGCGCTACCAGCCTCGACGATTCCATCGTCTACCGCGCCAACCGCCGCGCCTATTACAGCGAAGGCCTGCAAACCACGCTCAACTGGCAGACCGCGTTTGGCGGCCTCGACCATGATGTCACTGTTGGTATCCGCGTGCATGAGGACGAGGAAGACCGGTTTCAGGAAGAGGATGCCTATCGTCTTGAAGGCGGACGCCTGATCCTGACCGGTGCGGGCGCGGCGGGCAGCAATGCCAACCGCATCTCCAGCGGTGAAGCGGTTGCCCTGTTCCTGCAGGACCGGGTCAGCATCGGCAAGCTGACCGTGACCGGCGGCGCGCGCTTTGAGGATTATGAGCTGACGCGCGAGGATTATTCAACGGCAGACCCGACCCGTGCGGCGGGGCCGACGCGCGTGCGGACCCTGGATGACCAGGTCGTTGTGCCAGGTCTAAGTGCGCTTTACGAACTCAACGAGGACGTGACCCTGCTGGCCGGTGTGCATCGCGGCTTTGCGATTGCCAGCCCCGGCGCAACCGAGGCCGATGCCGAAGAGAGCGTGAACTGGGAAGCCGGCGGACGCTTCTCGAAAGAGGGCGTCGATGTCGAGGCGATTGCCTTCTTCAATGATTATTCGAACCTGCTCGGTACCTGCACCGCCTCGTCCGGTGGCAATTGCACGATCGGCGACCAGTTCGATGGCGGCGATGTGGACGTGATGGGTCTTGAACTGACGGCGAGCTGGGATGCGGCGGCGCTGTTCGACACCTCGCTCTCACTGCCGGTCGGCCTCGTCTATACGTGGACAGATGCCGAATTTCAGTCTGGCTTCGAGAGCAGCTATGAGCCGTGGGGCGATGTCGAGGCGGGCGACGAGCTGCCTTATGTCTCGGACCAGCAGATCACCCTGATGGCGGGCATCGAAGCCAGCCGCTGGGGCATGGATTTCTCCGCCAATCACGTCTCCGAAGCGCGTGCGCGGGCGGGGCAGGGCGCCATTCCGGCAGGCGAGCGGATCGATGCACGCTGGCTGGTCGATGCGGCGGCCTGGGTCGACCTGACCGAGACGCTGCGCCTGCGCGTGAAAGCGGAAAACCTGTTCGACGAGACCTATGTCGCCTCCATCGATCCGGCCGGCCTGCGCCCCGGCAAGCCGCAGGAGATTCTGGTCGGGCTTGAGGTGAGATTCTAAGCACCGGCGCTTTTGCGCCAAACCTCACCTGAGGGCCTTTCATTTCGGGGGAAAATGAGCCATAAGCCGCCCCTTGTGGTGGGATATCGGGTCCTGACCCGGCTGGACGACATCCCGGCCGTGGCCTGAGGCCTCAGATACTCACCCAAAACCCCCGCCAATTCAGGCGCTTAGACGAAACCCGCCGCAAGGCGATTGCAAGAAAGATACACGATGTCGATTACCGCTGAGAAGAAGCAGGAACTGATCGAAAAATTCGCCACAAAGCCTGGCGATACCGGTTCCCCAGAAGTGCAGGTCGCGATCCTGACCGAACGGATCAACAACCTGACCGACCACTTCAAGACGAACAAGAAAGACAACCACTCCCGCCGGGGCCTGCTGGCCATGGTCGCAACCCGCCGGAAGCTGCTTGACTACACCAAGCGCAAGGATGAGGCGCGCTACGCCAAACTCATCGAAGCCCTCGGCATTCGCCGCTAGGCACAAAATCAAGCCCGCCGGGCAATAGGGCCGCGGCGGGCTTTTCGTATGTGAAAAAGAAAGACATTTTGATGTTTGACAAGAAATCTGTGTCGCTGGAATGGGCCGGCCGCACGCTGACGATCGAAACGGGCCAGGTGGCCCGCCAAGCCGATGGCGCCGTCATGGTGACCTATGGCGATACAAAAGTGCTCGCGACCGCATGTTTTGCGAAAAGCGCGAAGCCGGGCCAGGACTTCTTCCCCCTGACCGTCAACTACATGGAAAAATACTACGCATCGGGCCGCATCCCAGGTGGCTTCTTCAAGCGTGAAGGCCGCCCGACCGAGAAAGAGACGCTGACGTCTCGCCTGATCGACCGCCCGATCCGCCCGCTTTTCGTCAAAGGCTTCAAGAACGAAGTCCAGGTCGTGCTGACCGCGATGTCCTATGATCTCGAAAACGATCCGGACGTGATCGGCATGATCGGTGCCTCTGCGGCGCTTGTCCTGTCCGGCGCGCCCTTCATGGGCCCGATCGGCGCAGCGCGCGTGGGCTACAAGGATGGTGAGTACATCATCAACCCGACGATCGAAGAACTCGAAGAGTCCGAACTGGACCTCGTCATGGCCGGCACCGCCGACGCCGTGATGATGGTGGAATCGGAAGCTTATGAACTGTCCGAAGAAGTCATGCTCGGCGCTGTCATGGCGGGTCATGAATCGATCCAGCCTGTGATCGATGCGATCATCGACCTGGCCGAACAGGCCGCCAAGGAACCGTTCGACTTCGAAGCCGAAGATCACTCGGCCGAACTGGAAAAAATCCAGAAACTGGTCGGCGCAGATCTTTCCGCCGCCTACTCGATGACCGAGAAGCTGGAGCGTCAGGCCGCTGTGGGCGAAGCCCGCGAAAAGGCCAAGGCTGCGCTCGTCGGCACCGAAGAAGAGCCGGGCGAAATGTCTGGCGAGACGTTCAAGTCTGCCTTCAAGGAAGCCGAAGCAAGCGTTGTTCGCGGCGACATCCTGAAAACCGGCAAGCGCATCGATGGCCGTTCGCTGGATCAGGTTCGCCCGATCGAGGCAATTGCCAGCTTCCTGCCGCGCACGCATGGTTCCTCGCTGTTCACCCGTGGTGAAACGCAGGCGATCTGTGTGGCCACGCTCGGCACCAGCGATGATGAGCAGTTCATCGACGGCCTTGATGGCACGTCGAAGTCCAAATTCATGCTGCACTACAACTTCCCGCCATATTCGGTGGGCGAGACCGGTCGCATGGGCGGTACCAACCGCCGCGAGACCGGCCACGGCAAGCTCGCCTGGCGCGCGCTGCAGGCTGTCCTGCCAAAGCATGAAGAGTTTCCGTACACGATCCGCCTCGTCTCCGAGATCACCGAGTCCAACGGCTCGTCCTCGATGGCAACGGTTTGCGGTTGTTCCCTCGCCATGATGGATGCCGGTGTGCCGGTGACCCGTCCTGTGTCGGGCATCGCAATGGGCCTGATCAAGGAAGCTGACGGCGTGGCGGTTCTCTCCGACATTCTCGGCGACGAAGATCATCTCGGCGACATGGATTTCAAAGTGGCCGGTACCGAAAAAGGCCTGACGTCCCTGCAAATGGACATCAAGATCGCCGGTATCACCAAGGAAATCATGCACACGGCTCTGGAGCAGGCCAAGGGTGGGCGCATGCACATCCTGGGTGAGATGGGCAAAGCGCTGGATACGTCCCGCGACAGCCTGTCGGAAAACGCTCCACAGATGGAAATCGTCAAAGTGCCAACCGACAAGATCCGTGACGTGATCGGGTCTGGCGGCAAGGTCATCCGCGGCATCGTGGAAGAGTCCGGCGCCAAGGTGAACATTGATGATGATGGTACGGTGCAGGTCTCTGCGCTGGACAAGGAATCCATCAACAAGGCGCTGAAGATGATCAAGGAGATCGTCGCAGAGCCGGAAATCGGCGAGATCTACGAAGGCAAGGTCGTTGGCCTGAAAGACTTCGGTATCTTCGTGAACTTCTTTGGTCCGAAGGACGGCCTTGTGCACGTGTCGCAAATGGCGAACGAGCGCGTGAACCATCCGAAAGACCTCGTCAAAGAAGGCGACACGGTCTGGGTCAAGCTGATGGGCTTCGATGATCGCGGCAAAGTGCGCCTGTCCATGAAAGTGGTCGACCAGACCACGGGCAAGGAACTTGCCAAGGATGAGGGCGGCGAAGAGGAATAGGATTTCCTTTTCCTGCAACAGGATACGAAAGGCCGCTCTCCGGAGCGGCCTTTTTTACTTTTGATCGTACTTGGTTGTTCTGCGCAGGCCTTTCCAGAACAACAGTCCGATCATCCAGAATTCGCCAATTGTTGGTGGAATCGTGAGTAATCCGATCCAAGCGCCTGCGTGCGGTGCGAGCACTGCGATAAACACGCTCGCGACATAGCCGATTCCGCCAAGGATAAGTATCCAGCCGAGCGGGCGAGGGCCGAAGCGCCCCTTCAGGACGATCCAACCCATTGGGATCAACCAGAGCCCAAAGAAGATGGCGCCTGCGGCCCAGAAGTGGTGACTGGTCAGAACAAACAGATGGCTGATTGCCGGATCGGCGCTGCTGTGTCCCAAGGCTGTGTCGAGTGCCGCGCGCAACATCACCGAGCTGGCGAGCGTCGCGATCGCATTGACCATGCCGAAGAGTGCCACAACGCTCGCGGCATGCCGGTCGATGTGACTGAACAGTTTGGCGAACCATACCGCCGTCAACGCCTGGAAGATGGCGGACCCAAGCTCCAGCGCGATCCCGACGCGGGCAAGGCCTTCCTGCCCGGTCAGATTGGCGAGCGTTTGAACAGGATCATCTTCCGCAAAAAGCTGAGGTCGAACCGCCATGAAAACGGCGCCGCCGGTCAAACCGAGGCCCAGGTAAAACAGGCCAGTGAGGCATGCATCGCGTCGAAGGGAGGGGGGCAAGGCGGACATACTTGTTTAAACCTTACAATGTAAGTCTACGCCATGTGCTACCATGCAGTGCAAGAGTCTTGCAAGTGCCATCGCCACAAAGGCAAATGGATCCCGAAAGGAGACATGGCTGGCAATGAGTACACGGAAGCCTTTGACGCACACGCGCGTGCTTGATGCCGCGATGACATTGGTTGATCGCGAAGGCCTGCAAAGTCTGAGCATGCGGCGCCTCGGCAAAGAGTTGGGCGTCGAAGCGATGTCCCTGTATCACCATCTTCCAGGCAAGGAAGGCCTGCTTGATGGACTCGCCGAGGCGCTGGCAAATGAGATCACGTCCGCCGTTGATGAGCGTCCGGCATCATGCATGGCGGACTGGAAATCGGACCTGCGCAGCAGATGTCTGGCCGCTCGCACGGTGGTGATGCGTCACCCATGGACGCCTGCGCTTTTTGCGGCGCGGCAGTCCATACCACCGTCCATGTACCTCTATGTGGATCAGGTGATTGCATTGTTTGTGGACAATGGCTTCAGCTATCAAACGGCCCATCGTGCATTGCACGCGCTCGGAAGTCTGTTGTTTGGCTTTGCGCAGGAATTGTTCAGTCCGCCGGTGTCGGGTGGAAACCTGGACACACAAAAGACGCAGGCGGAGTTTGAGGAGATGGCAGAAAATCTGCCCTACCTCTCGGCCATGGTAGCGTCCGAGATGCATCAATCCGACGAGCCGGCTATGGGGTGGTGCGACAGCCAGACAGAGTTCGAATTCACCCTTGATCTGTTGCTGGGTGGACTGGAGCGACTCCGTAACTAGGGTCGCACAAACTACCCATCTTCCGTCAGCGCCTTGCGTACAGCCGCAATTGTTCGCGCGACATCCCCCTCATTCGTCCGCCAGCTGACGACGCTAACGCGCATAACGCGTTGACCCTGCCATGTCGTGCCGGAGAAAAAAGCTTTACCTTTTTCGTTCACCCGGCGAATGATCTCGTCGGTGAACGCATCATTCTCTTCCGCACTCGCGCCTTCGTGTTCAAACCGCACAAGACCCTGATTGAGTATCGGGTCATTCAGGGCGCGAGCGTTCGGCAGGGCGCCGATCCCATTCACAATTTCGGCGCAATACGCACATGAGCGGTCAACAAGGTCGGCGACGCCCTGACGGCCAAGTTCCTGAAGTGCGGCGTAAACAGGCACGGAGCGTGCCCGGCGGGAGAGTTCGAGGTTCCAATCCGTTGGATCACGCACGTCCTGACTGGGGGAGAGATAAGCCGCACTGAGTGACAGGGCGGCGCGGTGCGCCTCAGAATCGCGGACAATGGCAAAGCCGCAATCATAAGGTACGTTCAGCCACTTGTGACCGTCGGTTGCCCAGCTGTCAGCGAAGTCGATGCCGTCTGTGAGGTGTTTGAGGCGGTCGCTCGTGCGGGCGAACAGGCCGAACGCGCCGTCGACATGCACCCATGCGCCAGCGGCCTGGGCCATCGGAATCAATGTACGGAAATCATCGAATGTGCCGACATTCAGGTCTGCCGCGTTCAGGCATACAATTTTTGGCCCCTCCCATTCGGCAAGATGGCGGGCAAGGTCATCTGCGCGCATGTCGCCCATGGGGTTGATGGCGACATCTGTCATGGATGCCTGTCCAAGACCGAGGTGGCGAATAGCGCTGTCGAGGGAGCGGTGCCTGTTTTCACTGGTTAGGATGCGGATACGCGGTGCGCCGAACAAGCCGTCGTTTTCTGCATTCCACCCGGCCTTTTGCAACACGCCATGCCGTGCCGCTGCCAGCGCGGTGACGTGCGCCATCTGGCACCCGGTGGTGAACGCGAAGGAGGATGTCTGCGGCAGGTCGAACAGTTGCTTTAGCCACTCACCAGCAATCTCTTCAATCATGCTTGCGGCGGGTGCAACGGTGAACATACCCGCATTCTGGTCCCAGGCCGACACCAGCCAGTCGGCAGCAAGTGCCGAAGGAAGTGATCCTGCCATCACCCAACCAAAGAATCGTCCCCCGGCATTGGCATGCAGGCCGGGCTCGGCGTGCGTGGCAAGGTCATCGATAATGGCGGCGGCGTCTCGCCCGGTTTCCGGTAGCGGGCCAGACAGGGCGGCGCGAAGGTCGCGCGCGGTGGCCGTGGCGCCTACGGGCCGGTCAGGCAGGCTGTCCAGCCAGCGGCGGGCATGGAATGTGGCGCGGTCGAGTGGATCAGTCATGGCGAATTTCCCCAGCGTGCATCTAACGGGACTGTGCGTGGCAAAGGAAGTGCGGCGGCGGCCTTTTTTCGTTGAAGCCAGCCGGGGTTTGCCGTTACACCCAGAGCCATGATGACAAAGCGCAAGCAATTCCTCGTCGCCATGTCCGGTGGCTCCGGATCTGGCAAGTCAACGCTGGCCGAAGCCCTGCTGGAACATTTGCCTGAGGGGCAGGCGGTCCTGTTTGGTGAGGATGCGTATTACTATCCGATGAGCCATTATGGCGAGCCCGGGAACAAGGAAGAATGGACGGCACTTGTTGCGGGCATCAACTATGATGCACCTCGCTCGAAAGAAGCCGACCGGCTGGTCAAGGATTTGCGCGCGCTGAAAGCCGGCGAGACGATCCAGCAGCCAATCTATGATTATGAGCGCCATGACCGCAGCGAGAAGACACGCGAGATCAAGTCTGCGCCGATCCTGATCCTGGAGGGCATCCACGCGCTGTCCTTCCCGAAAATCAGTTCCCTGATTGATCTGTCGGTCTATGTGGACACGCCAGACGACCTGCGCCTCGCACGGCGAATTCGCCGCGACGTGACCGAGCGCGGTCGCTCGCTGGAAAGTGTACTTCAGCAATATCTCGGCACGGTGCGCGCGGCGCATTACCAATGGACCTATCCGGCCAAATTCGAGGCCGACCTCGTGATTGCCGATGAAGGCCTGCCGGCCTATGGCAATGTGCGCCCGACCGAAGAAGCCATCGAACGCATGATCGCACCGGTGCTGGCGCGTCTGCAGAATTGCGGCGCGATCTGACCCGTTTCCGGTTCGGGGCCAGTCTGGTATGACCAGCCTGCATCGGAACAGGAGACCGTCATGACCCATAGGCTTTCATTTCTTGTTGCAGGGCTGGCGGCGCCATTTGTCCTGTCTGCCTGTATCTATGTTGATGAAGGCTCCGAACCTGTCCGCAAAGTGGTGGTCGAGCGCGAAGTCATTGTTGAAACGGGTCCGGCACAGGATGATCGGCTGAACGCAACGCTCTGGGCGCAGCAGGCGGTAGAGTACAAGGCCACGACTGACGGCATCTATGCGCTGGCGGCGATGCGATTGGACGAGGCGCTGGCTGATCCGGAATGGACCGCCGCGCCGGACCTGCAGGGCGAGGCCTATCAGGATCTTCCCCCGGCAATCATCCTTGATGCCGATGAGACCGTATTGGACAATACGCCCTATGCGGCGGCGGATGTGCTGGCGGGTGAGCCTTTCAGCCCCGACCGCTGGAATGCCTGGGCCAGCGCGGGTGTGGCGAAAGCCGTGCCGGGCGCGGTGGACTTCACCCGCGCGGCTGCGGCCAAGGGTGTGAAAGTATTCTACGTCACCAATCGCGACGCAGTGACGGAAGTGGGGACCGCACGGAATCTGCGGGCACTCGGTTTCCCAATGGGTGGCAATGTCGACACGTTGCTGACCAAGGGCGAGCAGGACGATTGGGGCTCGGCCAAGGCAACGCGCTGGGCCGTGGTGGCAAAGGATTATCGGATCCTGCTCATGCTGGGCGACAATCTGGGCGACTTCACCGATTCCTATAAAGGCAGCCCGGCAGAACGGCAGGCCGTATATGAGGCGAATGCGGACAAGTGGGGCCGGGAATGGATTGCCCTGCCGAATCCGGGTTATGGCAGCTGGGAAAGCGCGCCATTCGGACATGATTACAGCCTGCCTGAAGACGAACGAGTGCAGATGAAACGCGACCAGCTGCAGCCATGGCCTGAACGGCCGTAACACTTCTGTTCATGTTGGCGCGGATATAGTGCGCAAGACATGATCCTGCGCACTCTTTTCGTCGGCCTTGCGGCGCTTGCCGCTGGCCTGCCCGCATTTGCCTGTGACCTTGCCCTCACGGGGCGGGGCATCGCAGTGGCCGATTATGTCGAGCAGGTGGGGCCCTGCTTCGGGAATTTGCCGGAGGGCTATGCCTTCGACGCGCGCATGGAAGGCGAGTTCCTGAGGCTGACCAATATCGCCCGCAAGGAGGCGGGATTGCCGCCGCTGGTCAATCGCGCGGCGCTGCGCAATACGGCGCGCTTTCACAGTCTCGACATGGCGTATAATGATTTCTTCGGCCATGTCGGACCGGACGGACGCGAACCGCAGGACCGCATCGCGGCCTTCGACCGGCGGGCAATCATTCAGTATTCAGCTGAAAATGTTGCCATGATCGAGATTGTCCGGGGGCGCTGGAATCTGGAACGGCAGGCCGTGAAACGTCTGCACCAGAACCTCATGGACAGCCCCGGCCATCGCGCAAACATTCTCAGCGAACAGGCCACCCATGTATCGATGGGCGTGGTGCGGACCGAGACGGGTGTCTGGGTGACGCAGAACTTCCTGAACCTGTCGGGCAGCCTTGCGCGGGACGTGCCCGTGCGGATGCGTACCGGGGACCGGTTGCGGCAGATGCCCGTGCTCAACGGCTGGAAGTTCCGCGAGTTCGCGGCCGAATTGCCAAGCGGCGACGTGCTGCCAATGGGGCAGGGTATTCCGGCGGGTATATCGGGCGATATCCACATTGCCGCCGAAGGCCGCAAACCGGGAGAGAAGCCGCGAAGCTATTACACAATCCACCTGCCCGGTCCCGCTGTGACCGTGGGCGGCTAGAACCCTACCGAATTCTGTAGGGTTGAATTATCGTTCTATTTCTGGCCTCATGTCCGGAGGCAGGAGGGTTAACCATGGTTGATGTGTTTGTGAAAAAGGAATTCTCGTCGGATGTGGATACCGGCGATATGCAAACGGAGAAAAAGCAAGTCGTCCGCGATTACATCGCGAAAGGGCAGACATGTGACTGTCCACCGCATGATTTTGAGGAACTTCCAAAAAAAGGGGCTATTGCCCACGAACTCCGGGAGGGTCACTTCCTCCATCAGTTCGAGGCATCTAAATCGAAGCATCGCCGAAATGGCAGGAAGCTCGTGCAAACCAGCTTTATCTGTAAGCCCGGACAGCCACGAAAACGCATAGATGTAATTGACCACAGCAAGTAGTTGCATGAACCTCACGTCCGAGTATTTCGCAAGTCTGTTCCGGGATCTGACCAATCGCACCTACACATTTTCTGCGATCGTTTTTGTAGCGGAACTGTCAGGAAACCATTCCACGCCCGTATCCATATTCGATTTGGAAGTGGAGGGCCTAACGCTTGGGATTATTCAAGCGGGGGCATTTCTTGCAATCGCCCAAGCTGTTTTCAGCTTGATATTTGCGCTGTTCGTAATGGACAAGGCGGGGATGGAGAAGGCCTTTCAAGAGGCGACGTCATCTCAAGATGGTGAGGGTCTTTTCAAAAACCCGGTCTATGCGCGCCTCAGGGAAAGTGTGCAGCGCAAGGCGGCATCCGCAAAGTTGCTGTACAATATTTTCCACCTGCTCCTTCCCATGTGTGTAGGTATTCTTGCCATGCTGTGGAGCTTTCCGGATCTATGCAAGATTGTAGAAAGCTTTCCAGGCGCAGAATTCCGTTTGTGCGAAGATTAAACCGGTCCGGGATTCACAAAACTCCCAAATCGTGATTCTCTTCGATAGACATCGGAGTGATTCGAATGCCTGCCAAAACCGCAAGCCGCCGAACAGTTGTCTTTACCGAGAGCGACGGACGCAAAATTGAAGCTGTCCGATACACCAACCCTGACGGAAGCGCTGGGGGATGGGTGGCTCCTGATTTTCAGGCCGTGAACGTTACACTGGGCCCAGACGTCATCGTGTATCCGGGCGTTTCGATTTCCAGCGGTGCCATCATCACCGGAAAATGCATGATCGTTCCACACTGAGCTGGCGTTCGCTCGCTAGAACACGCGCATGATCTGATCCAGTGGCTTTTTCACCAGAGCGTGTTTGGGCACCATGGCATCGTCGGCTGGATAGCCCGCAACCAGGATCAGGAAGGGTTTTTCCGTTTCCGGACGATCACAAATGCCGTTCAGGAACTTCATCGGGTTGGGCGTGTGGACAAGGGTGGCGAGGCCGGCCTGATGACAGGCGGTCATCAGCATACCCGTGGCGATGCCGACGCTTTCGTTGATGTAGTAGTTCTTGCGGGTTTCTCCCGCTTGCACGCCGCCGCGGCGCTGGGCGAAGATACAGATCAGCCAGGGGGCGATTTCCATATAGGGCTTGTCGGCATCGGTGCCGATCGGCGCGAGCGCGTCGAGCCAGTCTTCCCCGGCGCGCCCTGAATAGAACTCACGCTCTTCAGCTTCGGCAGCCTGACGAATTTCGCGCTTTTTCTCCGCGCTGTTCACACAGGCAAAGAACCAGGGCTGGTGATTGGCGCCGGATGGGGCCGACCCGGCGGTGGCGACACAGGCCTCAATGATTTCGCGTGGGACGGGCTTGTCCGAGAAGGCGCGGACGGAACGGCGCGTCGCCAGAGATTCGTGAAAGGCGCGGGCGCGGTTTCGCATCTCGTCTTCGGGATAAGACGGGAAGCCGCTGAGCGGGACATGGGTCTCGGTACTGGTTTTCATGATGCCCGTGTTAGCAGGATGACGGGCGGACGCAATTCACATCAGCGGGACCGGCGGGCGGCATCAGCGCCGCGCCTTTCGGCCCGCTTCATCCATTTTGAGAGCGTCGCCTCCTTGGCCGTCTTCACCGGTCCGACCTGCAGGATGCGTGCGGGATGTATGCCGACAAATCTCATGACGGGCTTCTGCACCTGTAACTTGGCGGCGCGACCATTGGATAGCCGGTCAAACCAGACCGGCGCGTCGGACGTCATCAGCACATCGCCCCGTCGTCCGGCCAGCAGGCGATCCCAGAAGGGGTCCTTCTCGTGATATTTCATGGCGAAGCCTGGCAGGAAACTGCGGTCGATCACGCCTTTCATCTTGGCGGGCATCCCGCCCCACCATTGCGGATAGGCCCAACAGACATGATTGGCCCAGAGCAAGTTCTCCCGCCACGCTTCAAGGCATGGCTCAAGGGTCTTGCGGGCGTGATAGCCTTCGGTGAGATCCGGGTCGAAGACCATGTCCGACAGGTTCATGCGTCGGACTTCGGCACCGTTTGCTTCTGCGCCACGCTGGTAGGCGTCCGCCATGCCGTGGCTGAGCGATGTAGCGCGTGGATGGCCGACCCAGAGAAAGATGCGTGCTGGCATGAGAGCCCCCCAAATACGATTGAACAATACGTTTATTGTTCAATACGGATCTGATGGCAAGCCCAAACGGTGTGGGGTGCAATTCGCCAGCATGGGGTTCGCCCTGCGTGTCAGCCGCGTTTCAGACGGGCAACGGCATCGGAGACGGGTGTTTCGCCATTTGTGAGTTCGATGATCTCATTGGTGATTTCCGGCACGCCGATCAGCTCCGCGAGCGTGGCGGCGACATTGCCGCGCGCGACGTCTCCATAGGTGATCGCGCGGCCCGCCATCACTTTGCCATCGCCGTCATCATCTTTCAGCGTGCCAGGGCGCAGGATGACATAGTCGATCCCGCTGGTGGCGAGGGCCGCATCGGCGCGGCGCTTCATGGCCATATAGTGCTCGAAATCATCGCTCGTGTCGCGGTCGCGCCCGGCATCCATGATGACTGAGACGAGATAGATGCGGTTCACGCCCGTGGCGCGCGCGGCCTCGATCAGCTTTTCCGGGCCCTCTCCATCAATCGCGGTCGTCTTGTCCCGGCCGCTGCCGGCGGCGCCTGCGGAGAAGACGGCCGTATCACAGCCGTTCATGGCGCTGGCGAGGTCGTCTGCGGTCATGTCGATGATATTGCCGAGAACGGGCTCGACGCCCTGCTTGCGCAGATCATCTGCCTGTTCAGGTTTGCGGTGCAGGCCTTTGACCGTGTGGCCGGCCTCGACGAGTTTCGGGCTCAGGCGGCTGCCGACGCCGCCCGTGGCGCCGATGAGGAAGATATTGGACATGGAAGTCTCCTGTCAGAATGGGTTCGCCAGACCAACAGGAGAGACGGGCAGGAGTTCCGGGCGATCACAGCAAGGTGAGGAGGGCTAGTCCTCCGGCAAATCCGGCACGCCGACGACGTGGAAACCAGCGTCGACATGGTGGACTTCGCCGGCGACCGAGTGGCCGAGTTCGGAGAGCAGGTAGAGCGCCGCGCCGGCGACGCCTTCCATGCGCGTATCTTCCTTGAGCAGCGACCAGTCGCGGCCGGTGCCCATCAGGCTCTTGCCACCGCGAATGCCGGCCAGGGAGAGCGTACGCATCGCGCCAGCGGAAATCGCGTTGACGCGGATGCCCTGCGGACCGAGGTCGCGCGCCGCATAGCGGGTTGCGGCTTCGAGCGCGGCCTTGGCGACGCCCATGACATTGTAGGAGGGCACGGTGCGCTCGGCGCCGAGATAGGTCATGCAGATCATCGCTCCGCCATCCGGCATGATCTCGCTGGCGCGGCGGGCACAATCGATGAAGCTGTAGACCGAAATGTCCATCGCGCGGCGGAAGCCTTCGCGGGTCGTGTTGGCGACCATCGAGCCCTGCAGCTCGTCCTTGCCGGCAAAGGCAATGGAGTGAACGAGGAAATCGATCTTGCCCCATTTGTCCTTGATGGTGTCGAACGCGGCATCCATCGATGCATCATCGGTGACGTCGGCGGGGATCATCGTGTCCATGCCGATGGATTCGACCAGCGGGCGCACGCGGCGCTCCAAACTGTCACCCTGATAGGTGAACGCGATCTCGGCGCCCTGGGCGGCCAGCTGGCGGGCGATGCCCCAGGCGATGGAGTTCTGGTTGGCGACGCCCATCACGATGCCGCGCTTGCCTTTCATCAGGTCGCCTGCCGGCGGGGTCCAGTCATCAGCCATCGCGGCATCTCCCTTGTTCAAATTTCATCGTGTCATCAGGGCTAGGCAGCCCGCTTGCTCACGTCAAGCAGGCGCAGCGCTAGAGGACGTTCTTCAGGCCGACCTTCATGTCGAGCGCGGTGTAGACATGCTCATCATCGACATAGACGCGGCCATCGGCGATGCCGAGATTGAGCTTGCCGCGGCGCACGCGCTTGATGTCGATGACATAGCGGACGAGCTTCTTGTCGGGCGTGATCTCGCCGGTGAACTTCACTTCGCCGACGCCGAGCGCACGGCCCTTTCCGGGGCTGCCGGACCAGCCGAGCCAGTAGCCGACGGCCTGCCACATGGCATCAAGGCCAAGACAGCCGGGCATGACCGGGTCACCGGGGAAGTGGCATTCGAAGAACCAGAGGTCTGGCGTGATGTCGAGTTCGCCGATCACGCTGCCCTTGCCGAACTGGCCGCCATCCATGGTGATCTCTGTGATCCGGTCCATCATCAGCATGGGCGGGATCGGCAATTGCGCATTGCCCGGGCCAAAATAGCCGCCCGCACCTGACTTCAGCAGGTCTTCCTTGGAGTAGGAGGATTGGGGCGTGTGGTAATCGTGCGGTCCGGACATGGCGGTTCCCTTGTTCAATCAGCGCAAGAGGCTTTACGAGCCTGTGCCGCGCGGCTTGTCAACAGGGAGAGGGTGTCCAGACTGCCCTTGCTTACAGGGTGGCTTCGCTGGTCGTTACGCCCCAGAGGGCGGCAGCCGGGACGAAGCCTTTATAGTTTCCGGCTTCGATGCGGCACCAATTGTCCGCGCATTTGCCGAGCTCCACCAAGACGGTCGCCTCTATGCGGGCGACCTCTGCGCTTTCCGGATTCGGCGCGTGATGCAGGATCGTGTCGGTCTGCACCATGGCCTTGGCTTCCGGTTCCAGCATGCGGGCATGGACCCAGACTTCTGAGCCGGACGGATCCCGTACACGGCGCCAGTTCTGGCTCTCCTTGATGATCAGCAGGGGCAAGCCCTGGCGTTCGTAGCGCCAGAGGATCGGATGATCGCGGCTGGGGCCGGCCCGACCATTCACGGCATTGTATTTCAGGGTCTCGAAGCGCGGGACTTCCTTTCCGGAAAATTTGCTCACGCGCACATAGGTCGGACCCTCAGCCAGTGCCGAAGCGCAAGCAAAGACGAGTCCGGTTAAAATAATGGCTGCCCACTTCATGTGCAGTCTTTTCCCATGTCTGCGAGGGGATAGAATTCCATAGCCGAATGAATCTTGTGTAAAATATGAAGCGTTGGCGCGGCCTGATCCCTCTGCTAAGGCCCGAATGAGAATATTTGCAAAAAGAGTTCCTATGTCCGCGAAGAAGTTGAAAGTCGTTGTCACCCGAAAACTCCCGGCGCCGGTCGAATTGCGCCTCAAGGAATTGTTCGATGCGAGGCTGAACAATGATGATCACCCCTTCACGCAGGAGGAACTGGTCGAGGCGATGCAGACCGCCGACGTGCTGGTACCCACGGTAACTGACAAACTGGACGGCCGGATCATGGCCCGGGCAGGGGACCAGTTGCGCCTGATTGCCCAGTTCGGCGCGGGTGTGGACAATATTGACGTGCAGAGTGCCGTACAGCGCGGCATCACCGTGACCAACACGCCCGGCGTGCTGACCGATGATACGGCGGATGTCGCCATGGCACTGATCCTGTCAGTGCCGCGCCGCCTGTTCGAAGGTGCGCAGATCATGAATACGGGCGGCTTTGACGGCTGGACGCCGACCTGGATGATGGGCCGCCGACTCGCCGGCAAGCGGCTGGGCATCATCGGCATGGGGCGTATCGGTCAAGCGGTTGCCCGCCGCGCAAAAGCCTTTGGCTTGCAGATCCATTATCACAACCGCAAACCGGTCAGCCCGCGCATCGAGGAATTGCTGGAGGCGACTTATTGGGACAGCCTCGACCAGATGCTCGCGCGCATGGACATCGTCTCGGTAAACTGCCCGCACACGCCCGCAACATTCCACCTGATGAATGCCCGCCGGATCGAGCTGATGAAGCCGGAATCCTATATCGTGAATACGGCCCGCGGCGAGGTGATCGATGAGGCAGCGCTGGCCCGCGCGCTGAAGGCGGGCAAGATTGCCGGGGCGGGGCTCGACGTGTTCGAGCGCGAGCCGACAGTGAATGAAGAATTGTTCGGCCTGCCGAATGTCGTTCTGCTGCCGCATATGGGCTCGGCCACGATCGAGGGCCGTACCGAGATGGGCGAGAAGGTCATCATCAACATCAAGACCTTCGCCGACGGCCACCGCCCACCAGACCGCGTAATCCCCGCAATTTTGTAGTTTTTCCTCCATTTCCGGTTGACCTGATTGCGCTGGTTTTCCAGTCTACGGGTCTTCCGGGAGGGCTGATCTGGTGTTGCGTATTCTGGCGGTTTTGGCCGCTTTTTTTGTTTGCGGTCATGCGGTTGCGCAGGAACCCGCTCCTCCAACGCTTGAAGAATTCCTGAGCGAAGCAGACTACTCGCTCCCGACTCTCTCCCCGTCGGGTCGATATTTGGCGGGCATCCAACAAGCGAATGGACTGGATTTCATCCTAACGGTTGATTTTTCGGCGAATGTGCCGAAGCCGGTATTGGAGCCTTTGGGTCCCGCTACAGTGAACTGGATTGAGTGGGTAAACGATGACTGTCTTCTGATTTCGATGACGGGTGTCGGAAATTCTGACGCGGATGATGGCCGCGACATCGAGCATGACATTCAGGAAGCGGGAAGATCCAAACTCTGGAGACGGCGAGCCACTGTCATTACCCGGCTGGTGTCTTATTGCCCATTAGACGGGACCTCCACGATGCTGTTTCCCAACTGGAAAACACGGAACAGTTACTACAGTATCGCGAACGTCACGGACCTCCTTCCTGAGGAGCCAAATCACATCCTCATGCCGTCGAACATCTATGGCGACCTGGACTTGTTCAAAGTGGACATCCGAGATGGTAGCTATGAGCGCATCGTGAACGGGGACTACTACACTGTGGCTTGGTATACGGATAGGGACGGTGTGCCTGCCTTACGAGTAGATCGAAGCAACAAAGGTAGAACGCGGACAGTGTTCGCGCGTACTGTTTCAACCTCGGGAAAAATAACGTGGGAGAAACGTTGGTCCTATAGTGTGCGTGCGGATGAGCGCAGTGACATTGCGGGTGATTTTGAAATTCTCCATCCCGGCCCGTCGCCGTCAACCTACTACATCGCGACACGGCTGCCTGAAGAAAACTTTACTGCAGTCTATCTCTATGATTTCGAGATGGATGAGATTCTGGAGACTGTTGCTTCCAAAACTGGCATCGACATCGAAGACGTCGTGTTCGACCCCACCACTCAGAGCCTGTTGGGCATTGTCTACTTCGATCCGATGAAGACGGTTGAGATGTTTGATCAACGCCTTCAAGCTCATTTTGATGGGTTGAAGGCGCGCTTTGGCAGACTGGCCAATATTCACCTCTTAGAGGTGCGAGACGGGGGAAGTTCTTGGCTGCTTGGGGTCAGCGGTCCGACAAGGCCTAGATCATATCATCTATATGACGCTGAGACGTCGGCAATTACTGAGATTGGCGCCAGGAAAAAAATACTGAATGGAAAACTATTTGGATCGGCTCAGATAGTTCAGTACACGGCCCGGGACGGGCTTGAGATTGAAGGATACCTGACGCGCCCTCGGCAAGAATCTGCGGCCAGCACCTCCCCGCTGATCGTATTACCGCACGGTGGCCCTGAAGCCAGGGACTACTTTGATTTTCGCCAAGACGTTCAGGTACTTGTTGCTGCAGGCTATCAGGTCTTTCAACCCAATTTCAGGGGATCGTCCGGATTCGGGCGTGAATTTGCAGAGATGGGTCGGAGGGAATGGGGTGCGGCGACGCAAACAGACATCGAAGACGGGTATGCGTTTTTGATTTCTCAAGGTCTCGCGGAGCCAGCAAATGCATGTATCGTCGGCTATTCCTATGGAGGATATGCCGCCTTGGCAGCAGCGACACAGACACCAGAACTTTACCAGTGCATCGTGTCAGGGGCAGGTCCAAGTGATCTAGCCAAAATGTTGCAATGGGAACGTCTTCAATACGGGCGCTATTCCAAGACCTACAAATATTGGGTTCAGCATATCGGACAACCTGGATCGGACGGTGAGATGCTGAAGGCGATATCCCCTGCGGAAAATGCGGACAAGGTAACCAAACCCGTACTACTGATTCACGGGACGCACGATGAAGTTGTGCCGCCGAAACAGTCCGAACTCATGGAGAAGGCGCTCGACCGCGAGGGCAAGCCCGTGCGGTATGTGGAACTCGAAGATTCCGACCATTCTTATATGTCTGAAAAAGACGAGCTGACCTACTACACCGAGATCCTCGCCTTTCTGGAGACGCACCTGCCGGTGAATTAGCCAGGCGGCCCTAGTCCAGCGCGCCGATATAGGGCAGGCCGCGGTATTTGCCGGCATCGTCCATGCCATAGCCGACCAGGTAGCGGCCCGGCGCATCGATGGCGCAATAGTCGACGCCGTCTGCGCCGCGTGGGGCCCAGGGCTTTTGGGTCAGAGCGCAGGTGATAACTTCCCGCGCGCCCTTGGACAGCAAATGGGTCTTGGCAAAGGCCAGCGTGCGGCCCGTATCGTAGACATCATCCAGAATGATGACGCCCTTGTCCTTCACGGACCGGGCAAGGTCTGCACGCACGACCACGCGACCCGAGCTTTCGCGCGCGTCGCGATAGGATTCCAGCCAGATCACGTCGAGGGTGGGGTGGATATCGCGCCGGGCGAGGGCCTTCATCAGATCCGCCGTGAAGGGTGTGGCCCCGATCAGGATCGAGACGATCGTCCACTCCCCCGTCAGGCGCGGGGCCAGCGTGTCCGCCAGCTTGTCGATCTGGGCCAACAGTTCGTCTTCAGGCACGATTACTTCGATTTTGGGCAGGTCGGTCATTCGGCGGGCGTTTCCGTTTCGGTGGCCATGAGGTCTTCAGTGGTAGGATCCGGGGTATCGTCCCGCGGGGGCATATCGGACAGATCGACGAATTTGAGTTCGATCTCGAAGCTTTCCATCGGCGCCTGTTCGACGACAACCTGAAATGTTCCCGATTCGCCTGCCGCCAGTTGGTCAGGCCGGATGCGGCCGTACTTGGTGGCAACCACGGCGCCGATTTCGTCTTTCAGGTCGACGCGCACCGCTGGCGTGTCGACGGTAGAGCGCGAAATATTGAGGGCCTTGCCTGCCACAGTGACGACCGGGACCGTGTCATTGAAGGTGCGGCTGCGCTGGATATCTTCGAAGTCGAGCCCGAACCGGTTCACATTGAACCCGATCTGTTTGTAAATGCTGCCCGCCTGCGGCCAGAGCTTCACCACTTCATTGCGGTACATGATGGCCCCAACACCGAGGGAGAAGAACAGGCCTGCGGTGACCAACCAGGAGAGCAAGGCGGCCGTACGGCTCTTGCGACGGCGTTGCTCGCGGACTTTTTCGCGATAAATCTCGTGGGCCGCGGCGGGGGTGCGCCGGACCGTTTCGTCCAGATGTTTTGGTTCAACAAACCAGGATCCGCCACAGGCCGCGCACTTAACAGTGCGTCCGCTTTCACCGATTGTTGAGTCATCGGCGAAATACTGGGTTTCACAATTGGGACAGGTGAGGATCATGTCTTGGTGTTTCCCGCAATTCGCCCCAATAATCCATTCGCCCGCGCACAGGACAGGAGCCTATGACTCTTTCCCGCCACGACCTGTTTGACGATGTTGCCGTACGCCTCGATGGTGTTTCGCTGCGCTATGACTCGTCAGAGGATATCCTTAGCGGGATTGATCTGGTCCTGAAACCCGGATCATTCAGCTTTCTGACGGGTGCCTCTGGCGCAGGCAAGACCAGCTTGCTGAAGCTGCTTTATCTCGCACTGAAACCGACACGGGGCGAAGTTTCCCTGTTTGGCCGCCCGACGAGCCGTTTGACGCGAGATCAGCTGTCGGCATTGCGTCGCCGGGTTGGCGTTGTCTTCCAGGAGTTTCGCCTGCTGGACCATTTGACCGCATATGAGAATGTTGCGCTGCCGCTGCGGGTGTTGGGCCGGAAAGAGTCGACCTATCGCAGCGATGTCGAGGAATTGCTGGCCTGGGTCGGGCTTGGCGAGCGGATGCATGCGCGGCCGACCACGCTTTCGGGCGGCGAACAGCAGCGCGTGGCCATCGCCCGCGCCGTGGTGACCCAGCCGGACATCCTGATTGCGGACGAGCCGACGGGCAATGTCGACCCGGAGATGGGCTCGCGCCTGATGCGGCTGTTCCTTGAGCTGAACAAGCGCCGGGCTACGACGGTGATTATCGCGACCCACGATCTGGGACTGGTGCGGCAGGTCGAGGCGCCGGTGTTTCGCCTGCAGCACGGCCTGCTGGTACAGGATGTGGAATATGGGCCGGCCGCACGACGGCGGACAGACCTTTCGAAGGCGGTGGAATAGGCATGGCGAAGGAAACTCCTCTCCTGCCGCTTGAGGACGCGCGCGAAATGGCCCTGTTCTTTGTGGTTGGGGCACTGTGTTTTCTTGCGGCGCTGGCGACGCTGTCAGCGAAGTCGACCTATGGCGCGGCGCGCAGCTGGACGGCAGAAGTCGAAGGCGAGCTGACCGTGTCACTGCCGGATGCCGACCGGCGTGGCGCAGAAGCAGCGCGAAAGCTGATCGAGTCGACCGATGGCATTCGTGAAGCGCGTTTGTTGTCGAAAGCGGAAATTGATGCGCTGCTGGAGCCGAATTTTGGTAGCCGGGGCTTGCCGGAAAGCCTGCCCCTGCCACAGCTGATCGCGGTCACCGCCGAGCCGGATGTGGAGTTTATCGGGCCAACACTTGAGCGCCGTCTCACCGAGGCGGGATTTGTAAACGCTGTGGACGAGCATGCCGATTGGGCCGGAGATGTTCGACGCATGCTGGCGATTGCCCGGCTGGTGGCGCTGACGGCTGTCGCGCTTCTGGCATCAACGGCGGTCGCCGTGATCGCCTTTGCAACACATGCCGCGTTGCTGGCGCGTCGGGATATTGTCGATGTGCTGCATCTGGCAGGCGCGCGGGATCGGTACATTGCCGGCCTGTTCGAGCGACGCTTCTGGTTGCTCGGCATTCGGGCAGGAGCAGTAGGAGCCTTGCTCGCCCTCGGCGCAGCAGCGGCGATGATATTTGCGGTCCATTCCAGCGGCGCGCGAACCGGCCTGCTGCCTGAGCTGAGCCTGGATTTCCTGGACCTGATCATTCTGATCATCACCCCGCTGATTGCGGGACTTGCTGCGCGCCTTGCAGCACGTGTAACTGTCATCCGTTCTCTGAAGAGTGTCATGTGAGCGGTGAAAAACGACTGAAGAAACGACGTATCGGTGTGGTGCCGGCGATCGGAGTGGCGGTGTTGCTGTTGGCGGCGCTGGACTTTGTGCTGTTTGCGAACCGCGCCGCGAAGGCTGACCATTCACCAGAAGTCACTGGCGATGCGATCGTGGCGCTGACAGGAGGGTCCGGCCTGCGCATTGCTGCGGGCGTGGAACTGGTAATGCAGGGGCGTGGCGCACGGTTGCTCATTTCCGGCGTGAACCCGGATGTGCCTGTGGAAGATTTGATCACTCTGGCGGGGGGCGCCGCTGATGTGTGGGCGTGCTGCGTGGATATTGGCTATGTTGCTGAATCTACGCGGGGCAATGCCGAGGAAACCGCTGCCTGGGCATATGAGCGCGACTACAAGAAGCTGATCATCGTGACATCTGATTATCACATGCCGCGCAGCCTGATCGTGCTGAAAAAGTCGATGCCCGATATCGAGTTGGTCGCGTGGCCTGTGCGCACGGTGAATGATCCCGCTTCAATTTGGAGCGATCCTGATTCCTTTCGGGGCGTATTCCTCGAATGGGCCAAGTGGCGCGTGACGACCTTCGAATGACCGGTTATCTGGTAGTCCAATGATGATGTTTCGTTCGATCCTGTTCGTAATCTGGATGTACGGGCTGATGGCCGTTCTGGGCCTGCTGGCCCTTCCGGCATTGCTGTTGCCGAAATCGGTGACGTTCTGGGCGATCAGCCTGTATGCGCGCGGCCTGATTTGGGGGCTGAAAGTGTTTTGCGGCATCAGCGTGGAAATACGCGGCCGCCAGAACATGCCGCGTGGTACGGTGCTTTATGCGGGCAAGCACAATTGCATGCTGGACGTGTTCATTCCTTTCCTCGTGATGCCTGCACCGGCGATCATCCTGAAGCAGGAATTGCTGTGGTATCCGTTCCTTGGTTGGTATGCGCTGAAGGCGGCGATGATCCCGATTGACCGAGCGGGGAATACGAGAACGCTGAAGAAGATGGTCGCAGCTGCAAGGGAGCGCGCCGACGATGGTCGCCAGATCGTGATCTTCCCGGAAGGGACACGCACGGTGCCAGGGGCCGAGCCTGCCTACCATGCGGCCGGTATTTCGGCGCTCGCCAAGGGTATTGAGGCGCCCATCCTGCCGGTGGCGACAAATGCTGGCCTGTGTTGGCCGGGTCGGGGAGTGAAGCGCAGCAAGGGGACGATCATCTACGAGATCCTGCCGCCCATTCCGGCGGGCCTGCCACGCAAGGAATTGATGAGCCGGCTGCAATCGGAACTCGAGACCGCATCAGACGCTCTTGTTGCCGAGGGCCGTACCGTGCAGGGTCGCCTCGCCCACTAACTCGCTTCAGGACACGTCAATGGTCGAGCCCTCCACCTCTCGGAAAAAATCTCGGTTCTGGCTCTATGCGCCATTTGTCCTGCTGCTGATCCTCGTCGGCGCATGGACAGCCTATTGGTTCATAGCGAAAGACCAACTCGACAAGGGCATTGATGAATGGATAGCGGCAGAACGTGCCAATGGCGCTGAGCTTGAATATTCCTCCAAGTCGTTGGGCGGGTTTCCCTATCGGTTCGAGCTGGTCGTGAATGATCCGATCTACCAGCCGGCCGGTGCGCCCCGCTGGGAAGGTGAGCAATTGCGCCTCGTCATGCAGCCCTGGAACTGGCAGCATGTCATCGCCTATTCGCCGGGTCGGAACCTGCTAACGGAGGCAGGCGGGCTTCGTCAGACCGTGACACTGGACAAGACATCCGCCGCCAGCCTCTCCTGGAACAGCGACACGATTGAGCGCATCGGCCTGCAAATGGGCAATGCGACGGCGCTGATCGATGGCGAGACCTATGCGACAACCGGGTTTTCCCTGAACCTGAAACCGCGTGAAGGCGCAGAAGATGATTTGATGATCGCCCTGCAATGGGACCGGCTGACCATCAATGCAGCCCCGCAAGGCGCAGAGTTTCTTGGCGACACGATCGGACCTTCACGTCTGATCGGCGAAGTGCGCAGCTTCTTTCCGGCCTGGATTCGCAGCGGCGGCAATCCGGAACGCTTCCATCGCGCGCTCGTGCAGGAAGATGGCGCAGTCGAAATTGCGCAAGGTCTGCTTGATTGGGGCCCGCTGGATCTCGGCGTAAAGGGCGACATCAAGTTTGATGACGGCCTGGCGCATGGCTCTCTGGGCATGCGGATAGAAAGTGCGGACGAGTTGCGCGACGCGCTGGATGCCTCCGGCCAGTTGGGACAGCAGGAAAATGCCATGCTGACCATGCTGGAAACCTCATCTGCGGATGGTGGCTTCCTGACCTTCACCATCAAGGACAGTGAAGTGAGGATGGGTCTGATCCCGGTCGGCACACTGCCAGAGCCGGGCTATTGACGGCGCCCTCGCGGCGGGTGCTGAGCGCGGCCTGCGAGACACTGGCCGCTGCAGACCCCGCATTGGCGAGAGCCTATGACGAACTGGGTACTCCGGAATGGCGGGTGGGCGAACCCTGCTATGCGGCGCTCTGCCGGCTGATTTCCTATCAACAACTCTCTACTACGGCTGCCGGCAGAATCTGGGAACGCACCCAGGCGATGTTTGGCGAAGTGACGCCGGTGGCTGTTCTGGCTGCGGATCCCGAAGATATTCGGGCGTGTGGCATGTCCCGCCCCAAGGTTCAGCACATGATCTCGATTGCCGAGGCGATGACCACAGGCAGGCTCGACCTTGAGCGTGTTTGCACTTCTGATCTGGATGTTGCGCGCAAGGAATTGGTCTCGGTTAAGGGAATCGGCCCGTGGACTGCGGAATTGTTCCTGCTCTATTCGGTCGGCGCGACGGACGCTTTTCCGGTGGGTGATGTTGGCTTGATGGAGGCGCACAAGCTGCTTCTGGAGGTCGAAACCCGTATGGAAATCAAGGAATTCACTGCGCATGCCGAGTGCTGGCGACCCTATCGCGGCGTGGCGGCACATCTGCTCTGGGGCTGGATCAACGACCGGCGCGCCAAGGCGGCCCAGCCGAGCCCTCAGGCCTGACCATCTGGACAGCGTTGCAAAACGCCGCAACTGTCATAATCTCATTATGTGAATCACCTAAAGCAGGGGCGAGACGAAAAGGAGCTACGCCTTCAGTCGGTTCAAACAGACATATCTTCTCAGTGTCATGGAGGTGACCCATGGCTGAGATCATTTCGGCCCCCCCGAGCGGCCGGCCCGCTCTCGTATTGAACGCTGATTTTCGGCCGCTCTCTTATTATCCCCTTTCTTTGTGGCCCTGGCAGGAAGTGGTGAAAGCCGTGTTCCTCGACCGTGTCGATATCATCGCCGAGTATGATTATGTCGTCCGCAGCCCGAGCACGGAGTTCCGCCTGCCCAGCGTTATCGCGCTAAGGGATTTTGTTCGGCAGGATCGCCCGCCGGCTTTTACCCGCTTTAATGTCTTCCTGCGCGATGGTTTCGAGTGCGCCTATTGCGGCACGTCGGAGCATCTGACCTTCGACCATGTCATTCCGCGCTCCAAGGGCGGTCGGACAACATGGGAAAACATCGTCGCCGCCTGCAGCCCCTGCAATCTTCGCAAGGGCGGAAAACTGCTCAAGCATACCGACATGCAGCTGATGCGGCGCCCGGCGCGGCCAAACAATTACCAGCTTCAGGAGATTGGCCGAAAATTCCCGCCCAACCACCTGCATGAGACCTGGATGGATTATCTCTATTGGGATATCGAACTGGAAGGCTGACCGAAGGGGTTAGTGCCAGTCGTAGGCAAGGCGCGCCTGTTCGATATGGTCGAGCTTTGCGTGCAAAGCTGACCAGTCGTCCGACTCGGCAATGGGCGCCCAGACCGCCTCGACTTCATCGATCACCAGGCTGACCGGGGCAGGGGCCTGGAAGTAGGCGTGCTGAAGGCGTTCGGGCCGGACCGGGCTACGAGCGACCAGCGCGTCCCGCACAGGCGAAAACCGGTCTTCCTTATAGAGCGCAGCCTGGGGTGAGGCGTCGGCCCGCGAGGTGCTTTCATGCCCGCCAAACCAGTCAAAGAAGGTTTGCGGCCAGCTCGCACCTGTCTCGGTCATCCACGCGTAGAATGCCTGCAGGAACTCCGTATCCGCATCAGGATCACCGAATGGTGCAATGCCGAGCATGGCATGAGTGTGAGAAACGAAGCTTTCCTGATAGGCGCGTTCATAAGGCTTGAGACCAGTGGCGAGGTCTTCCGCCCCAGCGAGGGGCAAGAGGGCGGAGGCGAGTTGTTGGAGTGCCCATCCACCCTGCAGGGGTTGGCGCCCGAAACGGTATAGACCCTGCTGGTCGAAATAGGCGGCGGTGAAGTTCGGATCGGAAATCGGCAGGAACCGCCACGGACCGAAATCGAATGTCTCGCCGGTAATATTGAAATTGTCCGTGTTCATCACGCCATGCACGAAACCAGCGGTCATCCATTGCCCGATCATGTGACCGGTCGCGGATGCTATGGCCGAGAGCATGTTTACCGTCTTGCGACTGACATCCTCATCCTTCGCCAGAGGATGGAAGTTTGTGACCACATAGTCGACGAGCCGGGCCAGATCATCTGGCTGTTCGAGATAGGCGAGGCGCTGGAAGCTGCCGAAGCGGATGTGACTGTGTGACAGGCGAGTGAGTACGGCAGAGCGAGTCGGGGAGGGTTCATCGTTCCGGGCCAGCTGTTCGCCGGTCTCTATGAGGGCGAACGGCTTGGAGGTGTTTACGCCAAGGGCTTCGAGGTAATTCGCGGCAAGAATCTCGCGCACGCCACCCTTGAGCGTCAGGCGGCCATCGCCTTGGCGACTCCATGGCGTCTGACCGGAGCCCTTCGTACCTAGATCGAGCAGGCGTGAGTCCGTGTCGCGGACCTGTGCAAACAGGAAGCCGCGTCCATCGCCCAGTTGCGGATTGTAGGTGCCGAACTGGTGGCCATGATAGCGCAGGGCGAGGGGCTGTTGCAGATTTTGGGGCAGGGGCGCGAACCGGCCGAAATGGGTCGCCTGATCCGCTGTATCCAGATCGCCCAGACCGACCTCGTCGGCCCAGCGCGTGTTCCAGTACCGTATTGTATGCTTCGGGAAGTCTGCAGGATCGACGGGGTCGCTTATGAAATCGGCGATGGCGAGAATGGGGGGGGTCTGGGTCATGCGCTCTCACATAGGGCCTGAATGAAGAAAGGGCGACCCGCCGGGCCGCCCTTTCCGAAAAGATTGACAGGAACTGATCCTAGTATTCGTAGGTCAGCTCGAGGCCAACAAGACGGCCTTTCTTGAGCGGAGCGAACGTGCTGCCACCAGGGTCATTCTGGTAAGGTAGCTGCGTACCGGTCGACCGAGGGGCCGGGAAAGGCAGCTGGGTATCGTTACCCGTCTGAACTTCGTCTAGCAGGTTCTTGCCGTAGATCGACGCGGCGAGACCGTCTATTGGCGTTTCCCAAGTCAGGTTCGCATTCAGCATGTTGGCGGAACGAATCCAACCGAAGTTGCTGTCAGTATATGCGATACGGTCACGATATTGATAGTTCACCTGACCGACGAGGGCACCGGAGTTCCCGAGGTCGATGTCCTTGATGAGACCGACGCCCCAGGTTGCTTGTGGCACGCGGGGGAGGTCGAGTGCGAGATCGCTGTCACCCACGACACCGTCCGCATCCAGATCGAAGAACACGTCATCATAGGATGCATCGATCATGCCGACATTGAACGTGGCTAGCCAGGAGTCTGCGAAGGCGACCCGACCATCCACTTCGACGCCCGTGATGGTCGCATCGGCGGTGTTGATGATGTTCTGAACAACGCCCGATGAACCAGCGGTGTTGACCTCACGCTGCATGTTCTGGATTTCGGTGTGGAACACAGCACCATTGACCTGGATACGACCGTCTTCACTGCTGGTCTTGAATCCAACTTCGAAGGCGTCGACTTCTTCTTCATCAAATCCGAAATCGCCGGTTTGGTTCACGAAGTCGAAGAAGATCGGAATATCGGTGATGCGGAAATTGTAGCCACCGGAGCGGAAGCCTTTGGTGTAGTGACCATAGGTCTGCAAATTGTCGTTCCAGAAGTATTGCAGGCCAACTTTCGGCGTCCAGTTGGACCACTCATTGCCATCACTGAAACCATTAGGCTCCTGTGCCAAACCACCTGTGATCAGCGAGATCAGAGCGTTGGTGCCGTCTGGCGAACAGGTGCCGCCAACAACCGAACACTCATTGCGTGGACGGAGATAGATAACGTCGGCTTCTTTTTCTTCATTGGAATAACGCAGGCCGAGCGTACCGACCAGCTTGTCCGTGAGGGAATAGTCGACGTTGGCGAAGGCGCCCCAGACGGTATGGTCCTGACGGCCACCACCATAGAAGCCCCACGGAATTGTCGCTGGAAGCGTGGCTGGGCGGGTGGTCGGCAGGTTGCGCGTTTCAGTGTAGGCGATTTCTTGCTCGAAATAGTACACGCCAGTCGTCACGTCCGCTTTTCCGAACGTGCCAGCATAGCGCAGCTCGTTGGAGAACTGTTCCTGCGAGAGCTCAGCACCGGAATGAAAGAAGGTGATTGGCGAAGCATCAATGTCGCCGATCGAGTCGCCCGTATAATCACGATAGCCGAAGATGTTGGTGATACGGCCGTTGCCGAAATCAACGTCATAATCGGTACGCAGAGAGCCGAAGACAGTTTCGGATTCTGCCAAGCCTGGCTCGTCAATTGAGAAATCGAACGAGTCGCGGTCGAAATAGCCAGCGTTGGAGCCGGATGGGCCATCACCGCGGCTGTCGGTATACTCGACCTTGCCGAGGAAGGTGAGACGCTCGGTGGGCGTGAATTCCAGCGCGCCGCGATAGGTTGCGGTCTGGAGTTCACCGTGATTGTCGCCATTGTACTGGTTTTCGAAATAGCCGGCGTCGGTTGTGTAGGAGGCGCCGATCTTTCCGTTCAGCACGCCTTCGATCAGCGGGCCGGAGACGTAGCCTTGGACAGTAGCGCTGTTGCCACCACGGTCCTCGTCAACCGGGCCGTCAACTTTCGCACCGATCTTGTAGGTGAATTCATCCGACGGATTGCCCGTGTTCACGACCACAGCGCCGCCAGTGGTGTTGCGACCAAACAGGAGGCCTTGAGGGCCACGCAGAATTTCGATGCTGTCCACGTCGAACAGGTCGATGACCACGCCGCTGTTCACGCCCAGGTAGACACCGTCGATGAAGACGCCGACGGCCGGATCGATCGATGGGATGGACGAGTTCACGCCCAGACCACGAATGGCGAAGTTCGCAGTGCCGCGTGACGTGCCGACATCATCCAGCGAAACGTTTGGGGACGAGTAGGACAGGCTTTCCAGTGTCGTGACGTTCAGCGCGTCGAGCGTGTCGGAGTTGAAGGCCGTAACCGCGACGGGCACATCCTGAACATTCTCGACGTCCTTTTTCTTTGTGGCGGTCACAGTGACCGTTCCAAGTACGCGATCGATTGCAGATTCACGTTCGGTTTCAGCTTCCTGTGCCTGGGCATTGGTCGCAATTAGAAGGACGGCGGAAGCCGTCGCAAACAACGATTGTTTGAGATGCATAGCAGTTTCCTGATTGTAATATTATAGTTCCGGGAGGGTATTTCGGAGCCCGCTCTTGGCGGCGGGTACGATTAAAAATAATCGCTATTTCGCTAGATTCAGCCTCAAATAACGAGTCTGTCGGGGATTGTTTTTTACTGTAACATTTGCGCCACAATCGGGCCGTTTCCGACCAGATATGTTCAGAAATTGTGCAGGTCCGGATCAAGCTTCTAGATACGACAACGTTGTAATGATGGCGTCCCGTAAGGAAGCTGCGGCAATTTGTTGCGCCGCACAACAAAATTACCCTGTTTCCGTCCGGAAGCGAGCATATGCTGCCTGTGAGTGAGACATGAGCCGAACACTAGATTCGGCCGCTCACACCACGGGAGGAAGTATATGAAACACCAAATGAAAATGTGGATAAGTGCGTCTTGCGCTGCGCTGGCGGTCGGTATGCCGGCCGTCGCACAGGAGGAAGACGGGAGCGAGCTGCGCCAGTCGACCGTTACGGTTACTGGCTCGCTGATCGCGGGTACACCGGAAGATGCCGCGCTGCCAGTCGACGTGCTGACCGCCGCTGAATTGAAACTTGAGGGTTCGCCATCAATAACGGAACTGATCCGGAATCTCGGCGTATCGTCGGGGGTTGATGGACAAACCAATCAGTTCGCCTCGAACGGACTGGAGGGTACGTCCAACGTCAACCTACGCGGGCTTGGCCCAGCCAGGACACTGGTCCTGATCAATGGACGCCGCCAGACCTATCACCCTTATGCGATTGGCGAGCAGGCGCAGCTGTTCATTGACACGAACATGATCCCGAGTGCCGCAGTCGGCCGGATCGAGGTGCTGAAGGATGGCGCGGCCGCGATCTATGGTTCGGACGCCATTGCCGGCGTCGTGAACTTCATAACACGGTCAGACCTGGAAGGGTTCGAAATCAGCGCTGACTTCCAGCAATTCGACGGCACCGACGGCGAGTACAACATCAATGCCTCCTACGGCATGCAGGGCGGCAACTGGAACTGGGTCACTTCGGTAGGCTACAATTTCCGTCCGGAAGTGCCACTGCTGGAGAAGGACTGGGCGATCCTGCCTTATGCCGATAATCCGGTCGGCGGCTGGTCCACCCTGTCCAATCCCGGCTATTATGTGCCACTGGGACTTATTGGCGGCCAGGTCGGAGCAATCCAGGGTCCGACCGGCGACCTCGGCTGTGTTGATACGGGCGGCTTCGTCAATCCGGCTAGCGGCCTGTGCAACTTCAACTTCACCCAGTATGACAACCTGGTCGAGGAAGAGGAGCGCTACCAGGTCTTCTCCGAGTACAACCGGACCTTCGGCAATGGCATCGATTTCCACATCGAGGGCCTTTATGGCTACAGCGACGTGCCGTCTTGGAAGACGTCTCCGTCTTATCCGCCGCAGGAGCTTGCGACCCAAGTCGTTCTGGCCTCGCATCCTGGCTTCCAGCAATACATGGCCGACAATCCTGGTCAGTTCCCGGCCGGCACGCTGGCGGCGCTGTTTATCGGCCGTTCGTTTGGTTGGGGCGGTTACCCCGGATCGGATGGCGGACCGCAGGAAGGCTTCCGTACCTATGAGAGTTATCGCGTGGCCAGTGACCTGGCCGGGCAGTTCGACAATGGCATCAATTGGGATGCCGCGCTGAGCTGGTCGACCACGGAAGGCGAGCGGGTGACGAATGACACCTATATCGCTGGCTTCACCGCCGCTCTGAACGGATTTGGTGTCTGTACGGACCCGATCACGGGGAACGACCCGGCGACCGGAACCCAGCCCTATGCGGCCGGCTATGCCGGATCGCTGACGGCCGGTGCCGGCGGGTGTGAATATTACAACCCGTTCTCGAACGCGATTGCTGCCAACGGAATTACCGGTGTCGCGAACCCGAGCTATGTACCAGGCTTGGAAAACACCGAAACGCTGGCCGACTGGCTGACGGACGGTGTCGGCACCACGGTGACCACAGACCTTCTGGTATTTGATGCCTCCATGTCCGGCATGAGCGGCATCCAGGCCGCTGGTGGCGAAGTGGGCTGGGGCGTCGGCATGCAGGTGCGTCGGGAAGGTTATGAAGTCGTTCCAAACGACGTGACGAACCTGACCCTCAATCCGGGCCCGGGCGGCACGGGACCATTCTCCTTCTTGGCCGGTACGACGCCAGTGGATGAGGACCAGACCATCTATGCCGTCTTCGGTGAACTGCAGGTGCCGCTCTATGAGGACATAGATATGCAGGTGGCCATGCGCTACGAAGATTATGGTGGCGATGTTGGCTCGACCTTCGACCCAAAGGTTGCGATCAAGTGGCAGGCCAATGACAACCTCGCCCTGCGAGGTTCGGCCCAGACCTCGTTCCGCGGGCCAACCCTGAACCAGCTGTCCGGCCAGGTCACGACCCTGCAGTTCGTTGGTGCAGCCTCGGCGTTCAAGGCGGTCGACCAGTTCGGCGATGCGGCCCTGAGCCCGGAATCGGCTTTCAGCTTCAATGTCGGCGCCCTGTATGACAACCAGAACGGATTCACCGCGTCGATCGACTACTACAATTTCGACTTCTCGGATCCGATCATTGTCGAAGACCAGTCGTCGATCGTGGGTGCCGCCGTTGCGGCCCTGGCGGCTGGGGACCTGGAGAACCCGATCCTGTCGCGGATCACCTTCACCGACAACAATGGTGACGGCATCAATACAGCCGATGAAATTGCCCGTATCAGGACAAATGTCGTGAACGGCCCGGACATTCAGACGTCCGGCGTGGACGTCCGTGCCGAACAGGTCTGGGACATGAACACCTCAAGCTTCACCCTCGGCGGCGAAGCCAGTTATATCATAGAGTATGATGTGGACGATTTCGACATCGAAGGCGTGATGATTGCCGGCGGTGATCGGGTCGGCCAGTTCAACCGGTCGAATTTCTCCCGCTCGCTGCCGCAGCTCAAAGCCAATATCTTTGGGAACTATGAGCTCGGTGATCACAACTTCCGCGCTGTGATGCGCTACATGGATGCATATGATGATGAGCGTGGCGACCTGACTGGCAACAACACGACGGAGATCGATAGCCAGACCACGTTCGACCTGTTCTACACTTGGCAGTCGACCGCTTGGGACCTCGACCTCGGTCTGTCTGTGGTGAACGTGACGGATGAAGATCCACCATTTGCACAGTTCGATCTGAATTATGATCCCTACACACACAATCCGTTTGGCCGTACATTCAAGATAAGTGTGACCAAGCGTTTCGGCGGCAGCAACTGATTGCCATCGAATGCAGCACTGGGGACGGCCTTCGGGTCGTCCCCTTTTTTATGCCGGGATGTCAGAAGGCGCCAAGTGCCCGGCCAGCTTCAACGCCGGCATCGCGGATAGCAACGCGCACGGCATCTGACAGGGCGGTCATGTTCATGAAGCCATGTACCATGCCCGGATGTTCGCGCACGCTGACGCGCACGCCAAAACTCGCCATCTTGTCGGCATAGGCGAGGCCTTCATCCTTGAGCGGGTCCCATCCGCACAGTACGAAGTGCGCTGGCGGCAGGCCCTTGAAGGCATTCGGTTCTGCGAAGAGGGGCGAGACGCGAGGATCCATTCGTTCGGCATCATTCCCGATATAGGCATCGCGGAAATACTCGAACAGATTGGCTGATATGAAGAAGCCGCCTTCCTGGAAACTCATTTTCTTTGTGCGGATGTCCACAAATTGTACAAGCGGATAGAGCAATAGCTGGAAGGCAGGGCCCTTTTGGCCCGTCCGCAACAATTCCTGAGCCAGAAAGGCAGACAGGTTTCCGCCAGCACTGTCGCCGCTGACCGCCAACCGGTCCGGATCAACCCCGCACGCTTCGGCATGGGTGGTGATCCAGCTCCATGCGGCGAGGGCATCTTCATGGGCCGCGGGAAATTTGTGCTCCGGCGCGAGCCGGTAGTCGATCGCGATCACCCTGGAGCGTGCGCCTTCAGCCAGCCGCTTGCAGATCATGTCATGACTGTCCAGGTCGCCGAGCACAAAGCCGCCGCCATGGAAGAAAATGATTCCCGGACCGGGCGGAATGCCTGCGCCGAGGGGGGTGTAGATACGTGCCTTCATCGGCCCGCCGGGGCCGGGGATGGTGATCAGCGAGATATTTGCCATCTCCGGCGCATCACGCTCGATCGCGCGACTGGCGACATAGAATTGCTGGCGCAGACGATCGACCGAACCTTTCCAGTCTACAGCGGAAAAGTCCGGCATCTGGAATTTGTCCATGAATTGGCGGAAGGTATCATCGAAGCCCATGACAGGCTAAATGGGGGTAAATTCCGGCCTTGTGAAGACGGCAATACGCCGCCAAGATGACGATATGAAAACCATAGACGTCTTCTGGTCGTTTCGTTCGCCCTATTCCTATCTTGCGACCAAGCGCCTTCGCAGCATGAGCAATGCCTGGGATGTACGGGTGCGTCCGCGACCAGTCTATCCGATTGCCATTCGAACGCCGGAATTCTTCTCCGAAATACGGCCGCAATGGGTGCCCTATCTGATGAGGGATATTGTCCGTCTGTCGCAATATCTGGGGCTACCGCTCGGAGCGCTCAATCCGGATCCTGTCGTCATGAACATGATGACCCGCGAGATTTCACCGGACCAGCCGCATATTGGTCGGCTGACCCGAATGGGGATTCTTGCTTGTGAGATCGGCGACGCCGAGGGCTGGGCCTTCATGGATGAGGTCTCCAGCCTGATCTGGTCAGGAGGGGCTTGGACCGAAGGGACTGCTCTGGTTGAAGCTGCCGCGCGTGCAGGGTTTGACCTCGCCGATCTGGACTCTCGGCAGGAAGCAGAGAAGGACCGGCTCGAAGGCTTGATTGCCGAGAACCAGGCTGCTCAGGATCCGCATCATTGGGGTGTGCCGCTGATGGTGTTCGAAGGGGAGGCCTTCTTCGGCCAGGACCGGCTGGATGTTCTGGAGTGGCGACTGGAACAGTCTGGCGTGCAGCGCCGGTCATTCAAAAGCTCGACAAGCTCTTTAACTGGCTGAGGTCTCCACCGCTGAAATCCGCAGAGCGAACCATCTCAGCAAATGCGCGGCCCTTGGTCCCCTGGGGCAGGGTTTTCAGCGCGGTTACGGCAGTCGCGCCCAATTGGCACATATCGAGAGAAGCCAGCGCTGACTTCGACGGACCTTCCGGTCCGGAGGCCATTAGGAGTGGCATGATTTGTGGATCCGACATCAGGGACATCGCGACGCCTTGAAGTGCCGCTTCATCGCGAGATGTCAAGTTGCCGTGCTTCACGGGACGCGTTTGGGCGTCTTCAATGGCCAAGAGCGCTATACTGATTGACGCAAACGAATAGTCAGTCAGTTCGGAGCCAAGATCTGCGAGGTCGGACGCAGCGGCCATCTGACCCGACAGGCCTGACGCTGTGTTGAAGTCCTGATATCGGCTGCCGGCACACCAGCGATGCCCGGAACGCGATGCGCTCTTGAGCTGTGAACGGGTCATATCCAGCCAGTCATCGACATGGCGCATATCAGCCTTTGCCAAGTCCGACTTGTGCCGAGCCAATACCTGGCCAGCCTCTTCGATGGCAATTTTCGTATGATCGTATGCGTCGGCTTTGGCGAGCCGCCGATCAAGATTTGCGCGTGCCGCGGGATCGACGCGGCTGAGGGCGGACAGGAATGACCTGGCCGATTTTCCAGAGAACTCCGGATATTCCATCTTTGTGGTGGTGGCGGCGTCTTGCATCCGAGCAAGCGTGTGAGCGCTTCCCGGCGCAGCGTGGTTTGCGGATTGAGGCAAGTTGAGCACAGCGAAGAATGCGCCTGCTACAACGGCCAGGGTGATCGCTCCGAAAACAAGCGTGTTTCCGCCTGCTGATTTTTCCCCGCCTCGCGCGTCAAACGTCATTATACGTCCCCCGATACAATATAGGTTATATGGGGAAAATACTGACAAAGACTTATCGGGACAGAAAAACCGTTTTGCTTCAGAGACTTCGCGCGCGGGTCGCGTCAAATATACTTCAGGCCTCGGCCTGAACTGCAGCGACCACTAGCGAAAGCGCACGGTGCATCAGTTCTTCATCCAGGGCCTCAGCCATGACTCGGATCAGGGGTTCTGTGCCAGATTTGCGTACAACCATACGGCCGCGTTCGCCCAACAGCTCGTCCGCTTGCGTCAGGGCATCGCCCACGCCTGAGCTTTCAAGGGGATTGGAGCCATTGAAGGGGATGTTGACCAATTCCTGGGGTGCAGGCTCAAACACCCGCATGATACTGGAAGCGGGCCGATCACTGGAGGCGAGCGTTTTCAGCACCTGGAGTGCCGCTAGCAGGCCGTCGCCTGTGGTCGAGACGTCGGACAGAATGATATGGCCGGACTGTTCGCCGCCCAGATTGAAACCATGTTGGCGCATATGTTCGCCGACATAGCGATCGCCCACTTTGGTACGGGCGAGGGTGAGATCCAGCCCCTTGAGATATTCGGCAAGCCCCATGTTCGACATGATCGTGGCGACCATGCCACCGCCCTTGAGACGGCCGGCGCGATGAAGTTCGCCCGCGATGAGCGCCATGACCTGATCGCCATCCACTTCTTCACCCAGCTCATCAATCACGATAACGCGGTCGGCATCGCCATCGAAGGCGATGCCAATGTCCGCGCCGGTCTCAGTGACGGTGGATTTCAGCAGGCCGGTGGCTGTGGATCCGACTCCTGCATTTATGTTCAGCCCATCGGGTGTGTCGCCAATGATTGTTACGTCGGCGCCCAGTTGGCGCAGTGCGGCCGGGCCAACCTCGTAAGCCGCGCCATGCGCGCAATCCAGGACGATCTTCAGGCCAGAGAAATCAATGTCCGTGCCCACCGTTTCAAGGCAGCGTTCCAGGTAGAGAGTGGTTGCGCCCTTCATGTGGTGCGGCGTTGAAATGGCGGGTGGCGGGGCGAAGTCGCCTTCAAAGGCTGATGCCATGGCGGCTTCCAGAGCCTCTTCTTCGGCGTCCGTAAGCTTGATCCCTGCGGGACTGAAGAGTTTGATACCGTTGTCGTCTGATTTGTTATGTGAGGCCGAGACCATCAGACCGAGGGCCGCCCCGGTCTCGCGTGTCATCAAGGCGACGGTAGGAGTGGGGACAATGCCCAGCAGGACGGGTTTGAGCCCCATACTGGTCAGGCCTGCAATCAAGGCTGCTTCAATCATCTGGCCTGAGCGGCGTGTGTCACGACCAATGACGACTTCACGACCGCCATTCGGGGCAAAAGTGCGGGCTGCAGCAATCGCAAGCCGCAAAGCGGATTCTGCGGTCATGGGCGGTGTGTTCACGCGCCCGCGTATGCCATCGGTTCCAAAATACTGTCGTGCCATGATCCAAATCCTTCGCCCGCGATTCTGGCAGGTCTGACGAGAAAAATCGAGATCGGTCCTCAGGCGGGGGTGACGTCGCCATATACGATGAAATGCGGATTATCGTACCCTCGACCGGTCTTGCCATAGAGCAAGGGTGTGCCTTCTTCCGTCAGGACGCGGCCACCCGCAGCTTCCACAACAGCATGGCCGGCTGCGGTGTCCCATTCCATGGTGCGACCCATGCGGGGATAGAGGTCAGCTTCTCCTGCTGCTATCAGGCAGAACTTCAGGGAAGAGCCTGCACCCACCGTCTCGGCCACATTGAACTTGCTGAGCCATTCATTCGTTTCAGGTGAGCGGTGGGATTTGGACGCCACAGCGGTCAGGCCAGCTTCGGGCGCAGGCCGAATCTTCAGCGCTTTGCGGACCGTTGGAAGCTCGCCGCCGGGTTCAGCCGTGGCTTGCCAGGCGGAATTGTGGCTTTCCGCAATAAACAGCCGGTTCTTGGCTGGCGCATACACAACACCCATGACCGGGCGGCCATGTTCTATGATCGCCACATTGACCGTGAATTCGCCATTCTTGTTCACGAATTCCTTGGTGCCATCGAGCGGGTCGACCAGCGCAAACCGATAACCATGTTCGGGCACCTTGCCTTCACTGAAGGATTCCTCCGCCACCACGGCGAGATCAGGTTCTGCCTCAGCGAGACCTTTCAGGATCAATTCTTCCGCGCGCTGGTCGGCTTCGGTTACTGGTGACGCATCGCCTTTGTGTTCCACGCCGAAGTCGCTCGCATATATATCCATTATGAGCTTGCCGGCATCGAGGGCAATCCGGCCGAGTTGGTCCGCAGTAATCGTCACTATGTAGGGTCCCCTGATCAAATTCCGGCCCTTCCTGTCAGCCGCTCCGGGTTGAAGCAACCCAAAAATGCCCGCGGCGTTGACGCAGCAGGTCCGCATCGGCAGACTTGATGCTCGGTCGTCAAAGAGGGTGAAGATGATCTCACGTCGCCACATGATGCTTCTTGGAGGCGCTGCTGCCATGCCGTGGCCGGGGCAAACCCAGGAAACGCCCGCAAAGCCTCGGATTGCCCTGATCATGGGGAATGCGGCCTATTCCAGTGGCATTGGCACATTGGCAAACCCGGTCAATGATGCGGAGCTGGTGGCGCAGGGAATTGCAAATTGCGGCTTTCGACTCGTGTCAGGTGACATTGTCCGCGATGCGAACCGCTCAAACATGATGGCTGCGATCCGGGACTATGTGGACGTGCTGAAAGAAGCGGGTCCGGATGCGATGGGCTTTTTCTATTATTCCGGCCATGGCGCGGCCAGAGAGAACGAGGGAAACTACCTGATCCCGGTGGAAGAGGCGGATGTGCTTGATGATGCGCTGTGGGATGATTCGGTGTCGCTCGACTGGTTGATGCAGAAACTGGATGCGCTGGACGCCCCAAGCGTCGTGGCGATTGATGCCTGTCGAAATGTGCTGCAGCTTCCGGAGGCGCAGCGCTCGCTTGGCGGCGGCGAATCGTTCCGAGGATTACGCCGCACTGCCGGCGGGGCGGGGGAGCGCAACATGTTCCTGTCCTTTGCAACCTGGGAAGGCGAAACGGCCAGCGATGGTCGCGCAGATGACGGGAATGGGCCTTATGCCAGCGCGCTCAGCACCCGCCTGAGCAAACCGGCAACCACCGTTCGGGACATGTTCGAACAGGTGCGTCTCGACGTGTTGGAAAAGACTTTTCAGCGTCAGGAGCCCATGAATCTTTCGCGGCTGCAACGGCGGTCGTCTGATATCAAGATTGGCTCGTGGGAGTTGGACCGGGTCGAGATGACGCCGGGTGGAGCCCGCTGGCCGCTCCGGCAAGCCCTGGTGATTGCGAACTCGTATTCAGAATCACAGGCCTTCTCTCTGTCTGGTACACATGCGGACGGCGAGAAAGTCCGCGCGGCGCTGGAAGCCAGCGGATATAGTACGATATATGCTCCCGACACTGAGTATTCGGACTTTTTCAGTCATGTGGATGCTTTCATTGATCGCTTGAGAGTTGCCGGGCCAGCTGCCGTGGGGCTTGTCTATTTTGCGGGCTACGGCACCGATATTTCGGGGGACAATTACCTCATGATGGAAGGCGAACTGCCGCGTAATAATTTCGAGGCGGTACAATCATCGGTTCGACTTGGTGACCTGGTTTCGCGTCTGGAAAGTTCATCCGCCCAGGCGATTATGGTTTTGGCGGATTGCGGGCGTCCATTTAACGGAATGGGTCACCGGGGGGGTGATCCCGGCTTCAACGAAGACTTTGGTCGGGACAATGTGGTCGTCGCTTATGCGGTTGCGCCGGGCACACATCGATTGAACCCGCAGACGGATTCGGAATTTGCGGGCTCCTTCTCCCGGATAATCCAGTCCGAGGACCGAATTGATATTGAAACAGTCATGCGCCGCGTCGCATTGGATGTTCAAGCGCGCACGGACGGAGCGGAGCGGCCCTGGTTCCAGACGTCTCTCGACCTGCCGATCTTTTTTCGGGCGGATATCCGTCCAGAGGACGAGACCACACAGATGGGGCCGGAGGACACGTATGCTCCGCCGTCCGACCCGTACCCTTAATTGCTCTTGATGACGTCCAGCAGTTCGACTTCGAACATCAGGTCGGCATTTGGCGGGATTGGACCGCCCGGTGTGCCTTGCGCGCCATAGGCGATATCTGACGGGATATACATCAACCAGCGATCACCCGGCTTCATCATGGCGAGCGCCTCTACCCAGCCGGGGATCAGGCGATTGGAGGGGAATGTTTCCGGTTGCCCGCGTTGAAAGGCGCTGTCGAACATCTCGCCGGTCTCCACAAGGCGGCCTTCATAATAGACAGCGACCATTTCGCCATTTACCGGGCTCTCGCCAGCGGCATCTCCGCGCTCCAGCACGACGTATTGCAGGCCCGACTCCGTTTTCTGAACTTCCGGCAGTTCTGGATTCCACGGTGTGTACTTTTCCCACGCTTCGGCGTCGGCGGATTTAGGCTCCATCACTTCGACCAGTTCAACCTGGAAGACGAGATCGTCGCCAGCCTTGATGATGTCGCCGCGATTGCGATTGCCATAGGCCAGCGCGTTCGGAATGTAGAACAGGTAGACGTCGCCTTCGGTCATCTGTTGCAGGCCCTGCGTCCAGCCCGGGATGACCTGATTCAGGCGGAACATGGAGGGCGAGCCGCGATCATAGGAGGAATCGAATTTGTCTCCACCTGCGGTGCGGCCTTCATAGTGCACGCGCACCATGTCTGACGGCACAGGACTGGCACCGCCATCAGGGCCTTCTTTCAATACGATGTATTCCAGACCGCCCATGCCGGTTTCCACGTCAGAGCGCTCGGCGCCCCAAGGTAGATAGGTTTCAAACGTTGCATCCAGGTCAGTGGTGTCGGGAGTGCCGCCGCAAGCAACAAGCAGAATGGCCGCAAAGGCGGCGATTATGGTCCGGATCATTTGACTCTCCAGTTGGCTGGGATGTTCATTCGGGTTTAGTCAGGTCTCGCCGCCAAGTCACCTTGGCGGCTGACATATCGATCAAAGTGAACGCGGAGGATAGCCTGCCTGCGCCAATGCATCGATCACTTCCTGCGTATGCTGCGCGTCGCGCGTCTCGATCAGGATATCGAATTCGGCTCCCTTGGCGGGCACATCCAGCGCGATCCGGTTGTGCGCAACTTCCATGATGTTGGCACCCTGGTCGCCAATGATCTTTGAGACGAGTGCGAGCAGGCCGGGCCGATCGTCGCCGATGATCCGGATGGAGGTCAGGCGGTGTTCACGAACCAGGGCGCGTGTCAGCACGGACGACAGGAGGCGCGTGTCGATGTTGCCGCCGCAGAGCACGAGACCTACTTTGCGGCCTTGAAAGCGGGCGGGATGAGCGATCAGGGCTGCGAGGCCCGCTGCGCCTGCGCCTTCCGCGATGGTCTTCTCGACTTCCGCGTAGAGCGTGATGGCGCGCTCGAGATGTTCTTCTTCAACGAGAACGATGTCATCGACCAGTTCGGCGCAGATCTGACGGGTCAATTCACCTGCTTCCTTCACGGCGATGCCTTCCGCGATCGTGGCGCCGCCGGTTTTTGGCGTTTCGCCACGAAGCGCGGCGTGCATACAAGGATACATCGCCGCCTCGACGCCGATGATCTGGATGTCCGGTTTCAGGGCCTTTGCCGCAATGGCGATGCCGCTGATCAGTCCGCCGCCGCCGATCGGAACGACCAGCGTGTCGAGGTCTGGTTGGGCTGCCAGCATTTCCAGTGCGATCGTGCCCTGGCCCGCGATGATGTCTGGATCGTCAAAAGGGTGCAGGAAGGTAAGATTGTCGCGCTCGCAAACCTCCATTGCGTACTGTTTGGCTTCGTCGAAGATCAGCCCCTCCAGCAGAACGCGTGCCCCGTGGCTCCGCGTATGCTCGACCTTGCTGAATGGGGTCGTCTTGGCCATCACGATGGTGGCCGGGATGCCCAGGCGTCGCGCGTGATAAGCCACACCCTGAGAATGGTTGCCCGCAGACGCCGCGATCACGCCGCGTTGCTTCTGGTCGTCGGTCAGTTTCGACAGCTTGTTGAGCGCGCCGCGCTCCTTGAAGGCGGCGGTGAATTGCTGGTTCTCGAACTTCACCCACACTTCTGCGCCGGTAATATGAGACAGGGTCCGAGACAGGTTCAGCGGTGTGTGAACGATCTGGCCTTCGAGCAGGCTGGCGGCCGCTTCGATATCGGACAGGGTCACGGGAAGGTCTGTTGTCTGGGTGTCGGGCATGATGAGCCATTCTTGAGGGTGCAAAACGCGCGCACCCTATGCTCGCGGTCCGGCAAGGGCAAGGCTGGAACTACTCCCGCCCGTCAAGGCTTTCGATCCACTCCCGAACCAGCAAGAGGCCGTCTTCGTCGATCACGCTGCGGCCGAGTTCCGGCATCGCGATGCCCGCTTCGTCAGAGGCCATGCGAAAGACCAGGATCGACTGGTCGGGCTGACCCGGTTCTACGACCATGCTCCGCCCGCCTGAGCCGCGCCCGGCGGCCGTCGGATGTTTGCCGAGACCTATCTTTACGGGCTCGGTTTCGGTCCAGCCGAGCCAGAGGCCGGAGTTGGAGGCTGATCCATCGGCCTTGTGGCAATGGGCGCAGTTTATATCCAGATAAGCGCGGGCGCGGGACTCGACCGGAAGGCTCGTATCCCAGACAGGAGGGACCACGGGTGGATGAGTCGGGACACCATCGATTATGCCGCGGGCCTGCCAGTTGGAGAGTTGGCTGAAACCTGTCGGCCCGTCATGATTCAGGTTTCGCGCTTTTGGCCCGATCGGTAGAACCGAATCTCCGCTTTGGTGGCAGGTCTTGCACTGGTTCTTGTTCGGTATGGCGTAACGAATGCCCAAAGGCGTTCCGGAAGGATCGATCATGTCGATATTGATTTGCTTGCCCGCAGGCGCGTAGGTCGCCTCGGTGCCAGACGCGTTCCAGATATAAGGAAACGCGGCCCAACCATCTTTCTTGTGAATCAGGAGCCTTGTCTCCACCTTGTACCGGTCTGTCTTGGGCGTGCGCATGTCCGGCGCGAAGGAAAAGGTTTTTACCAGCACGGTACCGACAGGAAAGCTGAAGACATCCGTATCCGAGTAGATTGCCTGTTCGCCGCCGGGCACGAAAACGAAGCGATGCTTCACGGCGTGGTCGGAAAAGAGGGGGTTTACCAGGTCATATGCCAGAACCCGGCTTGCGGGCGTTTCGGCGGTGCGGTCTGTAAACAATCCGTATTCTGATAGCGTTTGGGCGGGTCTGTCGCTCAGGATTGTTTCGAGGGATGGCGCGGCCGTATGATCATAACCGCCGCAGGCCGTTACCAGCAGGCAGGCAATCAGAAAAAGGCGCGCAATCATCGTGTCGACCGCTAGTTTTCATCCTGTGGCAGTACGACCGCCGATGGTTGCTCCGCTGGCGCAGCGTCGGGACGCTGGTTGGATGGGGCGATGCTGGTTGGATCGGCAGGATACTTGCCAATGCCCAGATCGATGAAGCCAACAGACTCATCCTCCTGAATGGAGATGTTGGTTGTCGGAACACTGCCGCCTTCCCATGCCACCACGCCATCGCTGACGATTTCCGGCAGGATGCCTCCCATGGCTTCGGCGATGGGTTGCAGCATGCCTTGGGGGTCGTCGCCGCCGCCAGAATAGGAATTGCCAACGAGGACGACATTGCGAGGCACGGGGTTGTATGTTTCGTCACTGAAGGGTTCGGGATAGGCTGTCATCAGAATGTGCGCCGAGCGATTGTTTGAAAAATTGTTCGAAAACACATGCACGTTACGGTTGGCCATGATGATGACGCCCGTTCCGGATGGTACGCCCGCCACGATATTGCCGGCAGGGGCGAAATTGCGGGTGTTGTTGTCGATGATCTGATTGTCGAAGATTCGCGTCGAGTGTCCGCCCGTTTGCGGCAGATCAGGCAGATCGAAAACAAGAATGCCGCCAGTATTGTGCTGGGCAATGTTTCCGTAAACGTCCGCATTCATCGAATTTTCTATCTCGATGCCGGCAACATTGTACTCGGCGACCGAATTGCGAACGATGATGTTTTTGGACTGGCCGACATAGATACCCGCATCGGATGCACCGCGTACGACAACGCGCTCGATGAGCACGTCTCGTGATTCGACCGGGTATACGCCGTATGCGCCATTGCTTTCATCGGGATCGCCAGACCATTCCACGATCAGGTCACGATAGGTGATCCGGTCCGCTCCTTTGGATTTGATGCCGTCGCCCTTGGTGTCGCGAATGGAGAATTCAGCCAGCGTGACATCGTCTGATGTAACCAGAAGGCCCTCGCCGGCACCGGTTTGGCCGGAGAAATCGAGTATGGTCTTGTCTGATCCCGCGCCAATAAGCGTGATGCCGTTCACGTCGAGGGAAAGGCCGGTTTCAAGTTGGAAGTGGCCTACAGGAAGCTCGACGGTGCTGCCGGAAACAGCCTCGATGAGGGCTGTCTGCAAATTTGTGGCAAAATCTCCTTCGGCCGAAACTATGCCAGCTGCAGGGGCGGCATCATCTTTTGGTGCGGAATCGCCGCATGAGGCCAGTGCGGCAATACTCAAACACACAGAGCCCAGAATAATGCGTTTCAAAGTTCAACCCTCCCCTTGGTTTGAATCGAATTTCAATCCAAGGGGAGGGAAAGGCAAGTATTAGTTTGAAATCGTATCCTAGTGCACGCTCAGGGGTTTGAGGTCGTGCGACCGGGCGGCAGCAAAGGCGGCTTCACGCCCCTGGACTACGGCCAAGTGGACTCCGTCGGCAGATGCCACAACGAACAAATCTTCAGGTTCGTCGATCTGGTCGATGGCGTTCGCGGGAAGAATCCCCGAAAGCTCTCCGGCATCAAGATGGCGGATATATACGAAGGCATCGTTTTCAAACGGGTTCGTTTTCAGTTCTGTTGTCATCGCTCCAATCCTTTCCGTCGCAAGAGACAGACATGCCGAACGTCGGAACGATCTGTTCCAGTGTTCATAATAAAGGTGGGGGATAAAGGTTCCCGTTCAAGGCCGGCATTGGGGCATCTTGAAGGCATCGCATCACGATGATGTGCTGCTGTGCATCCGTAATATTCATGCGAGGTTCAGAAAACGGGCTTCCCGCGCGAGCCCGGTTCGGGCGAGGAAGGAAATGGTGGAGCCAGACGGAATCGAACCGACGACCTCTTGCATGCCATGCAAGCGCTCTCCCAACTGAGCTATGGCCCCGAACCGGAAGCGACGCAGTTACATCCGCCGCTCCCGTGATTCAAGTTTATTTTTCATTATCCTCATCATCGAGCGGCAGATCGTCGTCGTCATCATCGTCGACATCTGCGTCGATTTCGAAATCGGTATCGTCGTCGTCATCCAGCAGGACGTCATCGTCATCATCGTCGACACCTTCCTCGTTGAAGCCGGCAGGAACCTTGGCGGGCGTGTCGCCGTCCTCGTCGTCTTCGGATGCGCCTTCCAGGATCACTTCTTCTTCGTCGCCACCAAGCTCTTTGGCGACTTCCTCGTCGACTTCATCATCCTCGTCCTCATCATCGTCATTGGTGCGGGCGGCGGAGTCGTCCTCGTCGTCATCATCCTCGTCATCATCTTCGGTCTTGACCGCGGCCTTGGCAGCCTTGGCCTTCACTTTCGTGATCGTGGTGCGGATGACTTCGTCTTCCGGGTCAAACTCCTCGCCGCACTTTGGGCAGACGCACGGACGTTTGTTGAGGTCGTAGAAGCGTGCCTCGCAGGACGGGCAGACCTGTTTGGTTCCAAGTTTGTCTTTCGACATGGGAGACAGCCTCCTTTAAGTCATCTCTGAATTTGATATGGCCGGGCGCTTGCCATGAACGCCTCACGCTGTCAAAGCCCCATTTCACGTCGTCAATCAACCACGGAATGTACCTGAAATGGTCTGGACCAGCCGACCCGTAAAAAGTCTCAAGGGCGTTATACGTGCGCCGGGTGATAAATCCTGCTCTCACAGGGCACTTATCTTCGGGGGGCTCGCGGCAGGAAAGAGCCGGTTTACCGGGCTTTTGGACGGCGAAGATGTGCTCCGCACGGGCTGGGCAATGGAGGCCCTGGGTGCAACGGTAAAACAAACGGGGCCGGGTGCCTGGGAAGTTACCGGTGTTGGCGAAAAAGGACTGACCCAGCCGACCAAAGTACTGGACTTTGGCAATTCCGGAACAGGTTCACGTTTGATGATGGGGTTGGTGTCCGGCTATCCGATCAATGTGGAGATGACCGGGGATGAGAGCCTGCGCTCACGCCCCATGAATCGTATCCTGAAACCCTTGCGCCTGATGCGGGGCCTCGACACGGCCGGGCCGGACGGCCAGTTGCCCTTCGCGATTGTCGGGACCGAAAGTCTCAAGGCGATCACTTATGTGCCGCCTATTGCGTCGGCTCAAGTGAAGTCGGCCGTAATGCTGGCGGGACTGAACGCAGAAGGCACCACCATTGTCGAAGAAGCGCGCCAGACGCGCGACCATACCGAACGCATGCTGCGCGGCTTCGGTGTTGAGGTTGGCACTGAGCGGATTGGAACCGAGGGTGTCCGCGTTTCACTGGCGGGTGGACAGATGTTGTCGGCCATTGATGCGGCCATTCCGGGCGATCCATCTTCCGCCGCCTTCCTGGTCGCGGCCGGTATCCTCTCGCCGCAGGGCGATGTGATGGTTGAGGGTGTTATGTCCAACCTCACACGTTCCGGCTTCTATGATGTTGCAAATCTGATGGGCGCGCATCTGGGCGCGGAGGAAATGGGTGATGCGGCTGGTGAACGTTTGATCAACATTCATGCGGGGTCGGCGCATCTCTCCGGCAAGGCGGTGCCGGAACGCCTTGTGCCTTCGATGATCGATGAATTCCCGATTCTGGGTGTCATGGCGGCCTTTGCGGACGGCGAGACAATTGTAATCGGCGCCGAAGAACTTCGCGTCAAGGAGTCGGACCGGATCGGTGCCGTTGTTGCCATGCTGCGTGCCAACGGTGTTGAGGCCGAGGAACGCCCGGACGGGTTCGCGGTGCAGGGCTGCGGCGGCCCGCCTCCGGGAGGTGGTCTGGTCGAGACCCGTCATGACCACCGCATCGCGATGAGTGCGCTGGTCATGGGAACGGCGTCCCAGAAGCCCGTGCACGTTGACGACATCACGATGATCGCGACGAGCTATCCGGACTTCCTGAGCCATATGGCGGAGTTGGGCGCGGAAATATCGGAAGGCTGATTTCCGCAGGGTCAAAATTGACCAGACCCGATAAGCGGGCATCTTGGTCGTATGACAGACCTCAACTCTCCCCTGACTCTTGCGCACGGCCCAGCCCTGAAAAACCGGTTCATGCTGGCCCCTCTCACCAATCAACAGAGCCATGCGGATGGCCTGCTAAGCGCCGACGAGATCCGTTGGCTTTCGATGCGTGCCGAGGGCGGCTTTGGTCTGACCATGACGGCGGCGGCGCAGATTGATCCCCATGGTATCGGTTTTCCAGGCCAATTGGGTTGTTATGATGATGCCCATTTGCCGGGACTTCGCGAGCTTGCCGCGAATATCAATGCCGCAGGCAGCCACTCAGTGGTGCAGTTGCATCATGCAGGCATGCGCACGCCGCATGAGTTGATCGAGGGGCAGCAACCAGTCTGTCCGTCTGATCATGAGGAATTCGGCGCGCGGGCGATGACGCTTGCTGAAGTGGAGCAGGCGCGCGACGATTTCATTGCAGCGGCGGTCCGGTGCGAAGCGGCAGGGTTTCATGGCGTCGAAGTTCATGGGGCGCATGGATACCTGCTCTGCCAATTCCTCAGCGCCGAAATTAACAAGCGCGATGATCGCTACGGGGGCAATCTGGAAAACCGGGCCCGTCTGACCTTCGAGATAATCGACGGCATCCGTGCAGCCTGCGGGGACGATTTTTCGGTTGGCCTGCGTCTTTCGCCGGAAAGGTTCGGCATGGACCTGATCGAGGTTCGTGAAGTTGCACGGCGGGTCATGGCCGAGGGTCAGATCGACTATCTGGATCTTTCACTATGGGATGTATTCAAGACGCCTGTTGATGAAGCTTATCAGGACCGCCGGCTCGTCGACTGGTTCACCGATTTGGAGCGGGGCGAGGTTCGGTTGGGCGCGGCTGGAAAGCTGACCACAGGCGCGAAATGCCGTGAAGCGGTTGAGGCTGGTCTTGATTTCGTTGTGGTCGGTCGGGGGGCGATCTTGCACCATGATTTCCCAAAACAGGTATCCGCCAATCCGGATTTCGAGCCGACTGCGCTGCCAGTTTCGCGCGCGCATCTGCGCCAGGAGGGGCTGGGCGAGAGCTTCATCGACTATATGAGCGGCTGGAAAGGGTTTGTGGAGGCGACGGCAGCCCCGGCTTGACTTGACCCTTGGGATCGCTCACTTCCCGCCCCCATGATTATCGCCATTGATGGAACTACGGCGTCGGGCAAAGGCACGATCGCGAAGCGGCTATCGGCCCATTACGGCCTGCCGCATATGGATACGGGGCGACTATACCGCGCGACCGGTATTGCCGCGATGCGTGCCGGGGTTTCGCTGGATGATGCGGATGGCGTCGCAGCGGTTGCCCGCAGCCTGGATCTTACCGATTTCGACGAGGCCGACCTTCGCACAGCTGAGGCCGGCAAGGCGGCAAGCGTGGTGGCGGCGATTCCGGAAGTTCGCCAGGCGCTCTTCGAACTGCAGAGGGCTTTTGCAACCCAGCCGCTCGGTGCCCTGCTCGATGGCCGGGATATCGGGACGATTATCGCGCCGGAAGCGGATGCGAAGCTCTGGGTAGACGCCAGTGTGGAAGTGCGCGCTGCGCGACGCTGGAGGGAACTTTGCGGGCAGGGAAGCGACATCGCCCTTGAAACGGTGATCGAGCAATTGCGCGTTCGCGACCAACGGGACCAGTCTCGCAAAGACGCTCCGGCGGAAATGGCGGCAGATGCTGTCTTGATAGATACGACCGACCTGACTATAGAAGCCGCAGTGGAAAAGGCGATTGCGGCTGTTGAGGCGGCGATGGCCCGTGGAAACCGCGCCTGAAGGGGCTGCTCTCATATTTGAGAGACCTCAAATCCAAACAGGCCGCACCACTTCAAATGCAAGAGACCACGCTCTCGGGTCGTTCTGAGCAGGCTGCAATAGTGCACGCCTGCCTTGAGCTGTTCGACCCGCCCGAAGGAACCCAAATGTCAGATAACTTCAATCCCTCGACCGACGATTTCGCAGCAATGTTTGAATCGTCCACGGCCGCCAGCGCAATGCAGGAAGGCCAGGTCATTCCGGCCACCGTCATTCGTATCGACAATGACGCCGTGCTGGTTGATATCGGTCTGAAGACCGAAGGCCGCATCCCGGTCAAAGAATTCTCGATGGAAGACAAGGAGCCGGAAGCTGGCGACATCGTTGATGTCTACCTTGATCGCATCGAAAACGCCCTTGGCGACGCTGTCCTGTCCCGTGACAAGGCCCGCCGCGAAGAGCGCTGGATCAAACTGGAAAAATGCTTCAACGCCGAAGAGCCCGTCAAAGGTGCTATTTCCGGCCGCGTCAAAGGTGGCTTCACGGTCGACCTTGGCGGTGTGAACGCCTTCCTTCCTGGTAGCCAGGTGGACATCCGCCCGGTTCGCGACGTTGGCCCACTGATGGGCGAAATCCAGCCATTCCAGATCCTCAAGCTGGACCGTGCTCGCGGCAACATTGTTGTCTCGCGTCGCGCAATCCTCGAAGAGAGCCGTGCCGAACAGCGCGCAGAGATCGTTTCCGACATGGCAGAGGGCGACGTCCGCAAGGGTATCGTCAAGAACATCACCGATTATGGTGCGTTCGTTGACCTGGGTGGTATCGACGGCCTCCTGCACGTCACCGACATGAGCTGGAAGCGGATCAATCATCCGTCGCAGGTTGTGGAAGTTGGTCAGGAAGTCGAAATCCAGATCATCAAGATCAACCCTGACACCCAGCGTATCTCGCTCGGCATGAAGCAGCTTGGTTCCGACCCGTGGGATGGCATCGACATCCGTTATCCGGTTGGTGCACGCCTCAAGGGCCAGGTTACCAACATCACCGATTACGGCGCCTTCGTGGAGCTGGAAGATGGTGTCGAAGGCCTGATCCACGTCTCCGAAATGAGCTGGACAAAGAAAAACGTCCATCCGGGCAAAATCCTCTCGACCTCTCAGGAAGTCGACGTGGAAGTTCTGGACGTCGATTCCGAGAAGCGCCGCATCTCGCTCGGCCTGAAGCAGACCATGGACAACCCATGGACCGCATTCCTCGCAGAGCATCCGATCGGTACGGAAATCGAAGGCGAAGTTCGTGGCATCACGGAATTCGGTCTGTTCGTTGGCCTCGGCCCGGACCTCGACGGTATGGTGCACATCAACGACATTGCCTGGGACAAGTCCGGCGAGCAAGCCATTGAAGCCTTCAACAAGGGTGACATGGTCAAGGCGAAAGTCCTGGACGTTGATGTTGATAAAGAGCGCATCTCGCTCGGCATCAAACAACTGTCCGGCGATCCGATCGAAGCACCTGCAGATGGCGGTTCCGGCGTGAAGCGCGGCACGATTGTCACCTGTACTGTCACCGAGATCACCTCGGGCGGTATCGAAATCGAGTTCGGCTCCCCGGCGATGAAATCCTTCATCCGTCGCTCCGATCTGTCTCGTGATCGTGCAGACCAGCGTCCTGAACGCTTTGCTGTTGGCGACAAGATCGACGCAAAAGTGATGTCGGTGGACCGTTCGTCCCGCCGTGTTTCCCTGTCCATCAAGGCCCTCGAAATCGCCGAAGAGGCAGAAGCCGTTGCACAGTACGGATCGGCAGATGCCGGTGCGTCGCTCGGCGATATCCTCGGTGCAGCGCTGGCTTCGTCCGGAACGTCCAAGGAAACCTCGGAAAAGGTCACCCCGACCCCGCCGAGCACGGACGGCGTGGCCACGGCTGACGCGTCTGCGCTGGACGAGAGCGGCCGCCTGTCCGGTCCTCAGGGCGATGCTGACGATCTGAAGCAGATCAAGGGCGTCGGTCCGGCGTTCGAGAAGAAGCTGAACGAAGCTGGTATCTACCACTTCTGGCAGATTGCTGCGCTGACGGATGCTCAACTGGCTACCCTCGAAGAGGAAGTTGGTACGTCCGGCAAAGGCGCTGAGTGGAAGGCCCAGTCGGAAGAACTGGCCAACGCCTGAGGCGGCTGATCCGGTCTCCGGATCAGTATTCTAAAATTGATGAAATGTTTGCGGCGGGGGCCTAGCGCTCCCGCCGCAAATGCGTGTAATATCAAAGACATGCTGAAGTCCGAATTGATTGCAAAACTCGCTGTTGAATACAGTCACCTGCGCCAGGAAGACTTGGAGCGTGTGGTCAATGTCATTCTGGAAGAGATCGGATCTGCTCTCTCGCGTGGTGATCGTGTTGAGTTGCGCGGATTTGGGGCGTTCTCTGTTCGCCACCGGGATGCGCGCAAAGGTCGAAACCCGCGCACTGGGGAATCTGTTGAAGTTCCGGCGAAATCAGTGCCTTTCTTCAAGGCTGGCAAGGAGCTGCGCGCGCGTGTGAATGGCGGCGAAGACCCTGAAGCCCGCTAGGCAGCGACTGTTATTCCACTGAGTGTGACGACTTGACGCTATTGGCAAATCTGCGGCCTAATTCGCGCTGTTATTGGAATATCCTAGCAAAAAGGGGCAAAGGGATGCTGAAGGAATTCAAAGAGTTCGCCTTGAAGGGCAATCTGGTCGACATGGCTGTCGGCTTCGTAATGGGCGGGGCGTTCGCAACCGTTGTAACCGCTTTCATCCAGGGCGTGTTCCTGCCCCTGCTCGCACCGATCATGGGCGGCATCGACCTCGCCTCCATCGCTTACACGGTTACGCCAGCTGAAATGAATGCCGCTGGTGAAGTGGTGAAGGAAGCCGCAGTCGTCGAACTGGGCAATTTCATCGCCGCGATCATCTCCTTCATCATCGTGGCATTTGTCATGTTCATGATCATCAAGGGCATGAACAACATGAAGAAAAAGGAAGAAGCTGCGCCCGCTGCGCCGCCGCGCCAGGAAGTGCTGCTGGAAGAAATTCGCAACCTGCTGGCCAAGCAAAGCTAGGCGTGCGTCAACATATTCATGAAGGGTTAAGCACAGTTCGTGTACCTTCATGGATAGTAGAGTAACTGGTAGAGTATTGAGGGGCGGCCTGTTTGGCCGCCCTTCTTTTTTGCCCGCACATCACTTCGTCCTAGATCGATTGGCATGAATGCAGTCATATTTGGATCGTCGGGCGGTGTAGGCCGCGCCCTGGTGGACGCCCTGTTGACGCGTGGGGTCTATCGAACTGTTTTTGGGGTTTCCCGCTCCGGCGATGCCCCTGCGGGGGCAACGCGTCTGAAAGCCGACGCATTGGATGAATCCGCAGTCGAAGCAGCCGCACAAGAGGTGGCTTCAGCAGGAGACGTCAGGCTCTGCATGGTTGCCATCGGGCGCCTACATGAGGGCAAGAGCCTCCAACCTGAAAAATCCTATCGCCATCAGAGCCGGGATGGTTTCGAACGCATTTTCGCTGCCAACACGATTGCGCCAGCATTGATTGCCAAACACATGCTCGGTCGCATGCCTCGGTCCGGTCGGTGGGTGTTTGCGCCGCTGTCAGCCCGGGTCGGTTCTATCGGCGACAACCATCTCGGCGGCTGGCACGCCTACCGCGCATCGAAAGCAGCGCTCAACATGCTGGTTCGAAACTATGCCATCGAATGTGGGCGGACAAACAAGGAGTCGATTTGTATCGGGCTCCATCCCGGCACGGTTGAGACTGGTTTGTCTGAACCGTTCCAGGCCAATGTGCCGGATGGGCAATTGTTCTCACCGGCGCAATCAGCCGGACATTTGCTCGATGTCGTAGACGCGCTGACCCCAGATGATTCCGGCAAGCTGTTCGATTGGGCGGGAAAACTCATCCAGCCCTGATTGTTTTCGACATTCGCTGAGGCAAGGCAAAGTTAAGACCGACCTGCCAGACTGGCATGATGGAAACCCTGGCCGCCTTTACTGCCTACCTGACTGACGAACGCCGTATGGCGGACAAGACGGTTGAGGCTTATCAGAGCGATCTTGCCGGCTTTTTTGGGTTCCTGAATACACATCTTGGCGAAGCCCCGACGCCGCACCGATTAGACAAACTCAAGGCTCGCGACGTGCGAAGCTTCCTCGCCCAGCGCCGCCGGGACGGATTGTCGGATGCCTCAATTGCGCGGCTTCTTTCCTCCATCAAGGCGCTGTATCGCTGGCTGGGCCGCACATATGACATTGAAAACGCGGAGATCGCCTATTTGCAGGGTCCGAAGCGTCCACAGCGCCTGCCGCGGCCGGTATCAATTGAGGCCGCGAAGGATCTGATTGAAGAAGCCGGGACAGACCCTGATTCCGAGGCCTGGATAAATGCACGCGACGCGGCGGTACTGTCACTGCTCTATGGTGCGGGCCTGCGGATCTCTGAAGCCCTCAGTCTGACCGGCGGAGATCTTCCGGCGCCGGAGCGACTGAGAATTGCCGGAAAAGGCGGCAAGGTGAGGATCGTGCCCCTGATTCCGGTAGTACGGAAGGCCGTTGATACCTATGCAAGTCTTTGTCCCTACAATCTGGGTCGCAACGATGCGTTGTTCCGGGGGGCGAAGGGCGGGGCGCTCAATCCACGCCTGATTCAAGGGTTGGTGCAGAAGCTCCGCGCGGTGCTCGGCTTGCCGGATACTGCGACGCCACATGCGCTTCGCCACGCCTTTGCGACGCACCTTCTGGCAGCTGGCGCAGACCTCCGTGCGATCCAGACTTTGCTGGGCCACGCGTCGCTTTCCACCACTCAAGTCTATACAGGCGTGGACGCCGAGCGCTTGCGCGATGTGTATGCCGCCGCGCATCCAAGAGCCTGAATAGCCTTAGGAAACTCTTTCAAATTACCCATTCCCGCCTCAATTGAAGGTAATCTTACTGCGATACTGTGGAGAAGTACGCAGAAAGGATTGACGCCATGGGTGTCAAAGGAAACGCAATTCTCGGGCTCATCACGCTGGCCGCTTTTATCGGATGCGGACTAATGGCTCAGGCGCAGGAAAGCCAGGTCGATTATGATGGCTTTGTGGACCTTTCAGCTGAAATCTCAGATTACCGGTCTTCGCGTTTGGTCGATCTCGACACGTTCAACGAAATGAAAGCCGATAGCGATACGATTATCCTGGATACGCGCAGCGCTGAAGCTTATCGCTTGGGACACATCGATGGTGCTGCTCATCTGAACTTCTCCGACTTCACCGATGACAAGCTCGCACAACTGATCCCGTCAAAAGACACGCGCATCCTGATTTATTGCAACAACAATTTCACGGACAATGTTGCGCCTGTTCCGGTCAAGCGGATCGAGCTGGCGTTGAACGTTCCGACCTTCATCAATCTCTACGGCTATGGCTACGAGAATATATATGAACTGGATGGAGCCTACCCGTTGGCGGAGCCCGCCATTCATTGGGTAGGAGAGGTCTCTCCGCTCTAGGCTTTCCAGAGCGCCAACTCTTCAGTAAAACTCAACTGTTCATCTGACGCATTGCATTCAGTGCGGCCTGACGTCATGTGACGCCGCGAGACAATGCAAGAGCGAGATGCCCTGATATGACTGCAGATGCGACGCCTGTTGCCGCCAAGAAGGTCAACCCGAACGCGCCGACTGAGGAAACCGTCCTCGAGGTGAAACACTATACGGACCGGCTGTTCCGGTTCCGTTTGACCCGGCCGTCGACTTTCCGATTCCGGTCAGGCGAGTTCGTGATGATCGGGCTCTATAAAGATGACGGCCGTCCATTGCTTCGCGCATATTCCATTGCCAGCCCAAGCTGGGATGAGGAGCTCGAATTCTATTCGATCAAGGTCGCTGACGGCCCGTTGACGTCTCGCTTGCAAGCGATTCAGCCGGGCGACAAGGTTCTGCTCGGCAAGAAGCCGACCGGTACGCTGGTGCATGATGCATTGGTGCCGGGCAAGCGGCTTTATTGTTTCTCCACCGGCACGGGCTTTGCGCCGTTTGCCAGTGTCGTGCGCGATCCGGAGACGTATGAGAAATTCGACGAAGTCATCGTCACCCATACCTGCCGTGAAGCCGCGGAACTCGATTATTCCAAGGAAATCGTGGAAGAGACGCTGAATCATGAATTCCTTGGCGAACTGGCTCAGGGCAAACTGCGTCGCTATGGAAGCTGCACGCGCGAGGACTATGAGTACAAGGGCCGTATTACTGATCTGATCGACAGTGGGAAACTGTTCGAGGACCTTGGCGTACCGCCCCTGAACCCGGAAACCGACCGCGTCATGATTTGTGGCTCCATGGAGATGATCCAGGATGTGAAGGATTTGATGATCAAGGCGGGCTTGACCGAGGGTTCGAACGCGTCGCCAGCAGAATTCGTCATCGAAAAGGCCTTTGCGGGCTAAGCCTGACCCGACAAGTATATTGGCGCTTTTGCGCTGGCATGGTTAATCTTCCTGTATGGGAGGACGTAGCAACATGCGTAGAGTTTCAACATTGACTGTGGGCCTTTTGGCCGCCGCCATTTCTTCCGGTTTCAGCGCGTCTGCACAGGATCGCGCCTGTCGCGTGGAGGATACGCCCACCGGTGCCAAAGTCGTTGGCGGCGTCAACGCACATCTTGCCAACTGGCCTGGTATCGCGTCGATCCAGCTGAACACGCAACGGGGCGCCTTTCATGTCTGTGGCGCGGCAGCGATTTCGAAAGAATGGATCCTGACCGCCGCACATTGCGTCGAAGGCTTCAGGGTTTCGGAACAGAGCGGACGCGTTTTCGCCTTCGAGGATGCAGGAGATGGTGGGCCGGAGCGGAAGATCGCAGCCATTCGGGTCCAGCTTGGCACCGGCGATCTCGGGCGCACCCCGGAAGGGTCACAAGCTGCATTCGTAACGAAGGTTGTCACGCACCCGGCTTATGCGGGCGCCGAAGACATCTACAAGGGTGCGGACATCGCGCTCATGAAACTCGACACGCCATGGGAGGGACCACTTGCGACCCTGTCGACAGATGCGACGACGGACAGATTGTCCAAGGCGGGTGAGGAGGCTTGGGTGGCCGGGTTTGGTAATCTGTTGGAACTGGAGCCGGGCCAACGCACCAAATGGCAGAATGCGCGCAATTTTGCACTCGCAGCGCCGAGCCTCGTCTTGCAGGAAACTTCGGCCCCAACCGTGGCAGCATCGGTGTGTCAGGCGCGTCTTCGCAAGGCCTCCATGCTGGAAGGCTATCCGGCGGATTACCAGTCGCTGATCGTGGATAAGACGCTCGTCTGCGCCGGGCTGGAGCAAGGCGGCCAAGATGCCTGTCAGGGCGACAGTGGCGGTCCACTGGTGAAATACGACAAGAATGGTTGTCCCTACCAGATCGGCGTTGTCAGCTGGGGTGTCGGGTGCGGACGGCAGGAGAGCCCCGGCGCTTATACGCGGGTATCTGCGTATGCGGATTGGATTCGCACCTATGTGCCGGATGCGAATTTCGTTCAGTATGCACAGGTTCCACCGCCCACGCGCGGCGTACCTGACCTTGTTTCGAGCGTGCAGCAGGATTTCGATACGATCGTCAAAGATATGCCGGTCACGTTGGTGAATGCGGCAGGCCAGCAAGTGTCGGTCGTCGAGAACGGCCAAATGGTCGACCTGAAAGTGACCTTGCCCGTCCGGGGAAAGCTGGTCCTGTTCGATTACAATGCCGATGAAGTGCTGACACAGCTCTATCCGAACCCGGTTGAAGCAGCGGGACGCTGGCCAGTGCGTGAGGCGGGCGAAACCGTATTCCTGGCAAAGGATATCTTTGGCGAACCGGGCCTGCAGGCCGGGCCGCCGCTGGGCCCTCAATCCATGATCGCCATGGTCGTGCCGGAAGATGCGCGCTTGCCGGTTTCACCCCAGCAGGGCTTTCAACAGATTGATGCTCCGGTCGATTACATTACCCGTCTGGTGCGGACTGCATTGCGCCAACAGCAAACGGTGCGTGGGCTGTTCCGCATTGCTGCTGCGGAGGCGGGCGAAGTGGCCGAAGCTGAGCCCGAGGTACGCTCCGAGACGGCCCCGCCGGAACCGAAGCTGGCCATGGGCGTGCTGAACTATTGCATCGACTCGCGGATCTGCGGGACAGGAAATGACGAGCCGTCCGACGACCCGAGATAGATCAAATTCGCAACATCGCGTTCAGCGGGTAGTTACCGTAGCCGTGTTACGCGAGAGGGATGCTCCGCCGCCTCATTGCCATCCTGCTGACAGTATATGCGATCGCCTTTGCTTTCGGCGCGCTGACGGCTGTGCGGTGGCCCTCAATCATGATGGCGCTCAGCTGGGTGGTGCAGGATGATATCGCGTCCGGTTTGGAGAGCGTGGACTGGCGCCAGCTCGGCATTGCTCATGGTGGGCCTTATCTGCTCGCGGCGCTGTGTTTCTATTGCTCGGCTGCAATGATTGCCGCGCGTCGCCCGGGCGGTGTGCTGTGGTATTTTATGGGCGTCGTCGCGGGAATCCCGTGTCTTTATCTCGTGACGTTCGAGCCCGGTTGGTGGAATGATCCCAGCGCAGCCGAAGGCGCCATTGCGGGAGCATGCGCTGGTGCGGTGCTTCTGATGCTCGCCGTGTGGGAATTGCGATTGCGGACACAGCGCAAGGCGGAATCCGCTGAGCAAGTGGCTCCATTGGTCCTTTCCCAGCCGGTGCTTGTCAGTGAGCCCTTGCCGGATCAGCGCAAGCGGTCGGTTCCGGCAAAGCCGGTCCGGCCGGCCATTGTGCCTGCTGCGATTGCTCGTCAGCGCGCGAGCTTTGCCGCCCATGGCCGCAAGATGAATGCGCGTCGTCGCCGCGCCGTCTGAGCGTTCCAAAGCCAGATAGCATTTGCTGTCGTGCCGTCATGCCCGTACCTTCTCCAATAAAAGGGATGAGGATCAAACATGATGAGCGGAAGGCGTATCATTGGACTAGTTCTGGCGCTGCTGGGGGGATGGCTGTTCTGGGGCGGCGCAGCAACCGTCAACATGCTGGTTAATCGGGGCAGTGGCCTGTCGGACGCGCTTATGCAACCGCCTACAAGCTTGGTGCGACTGGTCGCAACTGGGCTCATTCTGCTCGGCGGGCTCGCTATCATGGCTGGAAAAGGTTTTGGACGCTGGGTCGCACTGGGAGGAATCCTCGTATTCACGCTGCTAGCGGGTCTGATGGTATTGTCAGGCGCTGATCCGATCCTCTGGACGGATGAAGTCGTTATCACCGGTGTGTTTTGGGTGCTTTTCGCAGGCCTTGTCGTAACGAAACGCAGCTAATCCAAACTAGCAGACCCTGCCGCATTGATTTCAGAAGCAAAATGCCTAGTTTGGCGGCTCAATCCTATTGGGCCCTCTAAGCAAGGCAGATTTCCCCATGGCTGAGACATACGACGTCGTCATTATCGGTGGCGGCCCCGGCGGCTACAATTGCGCAATTCGTGCCGGACAGCTCGGCCTGAAGACCGTGTGTATCGAAGATCGCGGTGTGCTGGGCGGCACTTGCCTGAACGTCGGGTGTATCCCCTCCAAGGCGCTTCTGCATGCTTCGGAACTCTACGCAACAGCGCAGAACGAATTTGAAGGCATGGGCATCAAGACCGGCAAGCTGGAAATTGATCTCGACCAGATGATGGCTCAGAAAACCGAAGCGGTTGACGGTCTGACCAAGGGTATCGAATTTCTCTTCAAGAAGAACAAGGTCGATTACATCAAGGGCCGCGGCAAGATCCTTGGCAAAGGGAAAGTCGAAGTCAAAGGACTCGATGGCAAGACCCAGACCCTGAACACGAAGAACATCGTGATCGCGACGGGCTCTGAGCCAGCCAACCTTCCAGGCATTGAGATCGATGAAGAACGCGTCGTGACAAATGTCGGTGCGCTGTCGCTGACCTCGATTCCAAAACGTCTCGTCCTGATCGGGGCCGGTGTGATCGGTCTCGAAATGGGATCGGTCTGGGCACGTCTCGGCTCGGAAGTGACTGTGGTGGAGTATCTTGATCGCGTCATGCCGGGCGCCGATGCGGATGTCGCCAAGGAAGCCCAGAAGATCTTCAAGAAGCAGGGACTGAATTTCCGTCTCGGCATGAAAGTGACCGGCGTCGAGAAACTCAAATCCAAACTGAAGCTGAGCATGGAGCCGGCTGCGGGCGGTGAAACTGAAGTGCTTGACGCCGATGTCGTAATCGTTGCGATTGGTCGCAAGCCGTATACGGAAGGCCTTGGCCTCGAAGCGGTTGGCGGCAAGACAGACAAGCGCGGCGTCGTGCAAGTGACCGATGGTCACTTCAAGGTCGCTGACGGCGTCTGGGCTGTGGGCGATTGCATTCACGGGCCGATGCTGGCGCACAAGGCTGAGGACGACGGCACGGCTGTTGCTGAATTGATCGCTGGCAAGGCAGGTCATGTGAATTACGACCTCGTGCCAAGCGTGGTCTACACCAAGCCGGAAATGGCATGGGTCGGTCAAACGGAAGAGCAGCTGAAAGAAGCCGGCGTGGAATATGTGAAAAGCAAATTCCCCTTCATGGCCAATTCGCGCGCCCGCACAAACCACGAAACAGACGGGTTCGTAAAAATGCTGGCCGACAAGAAGACCGACAGAATCCTCGGGGTTCATATGGTTGGTGTGGGCGTTGGCGAACTTATTGCCGAGATCTGCGTCGCCATGGAATTCGGTGCGGCCTCGGAAGATATTGCCCGTACCTGTCATGCTCACCCCACCCTGTCAGAAGCGGTCCGTCAGGCGGCGATGGGTATCGAAGGCTGGACGATGCAAATGTAGGCATTCGGCAATTTGCCGAAATGCGTCTGAGATAAAGAGTGGACCTGATCATGCATCGGGCCCACTCTTTTCACATGTACACACATACCGGAGCAGGCTGGCATATCCGTGACTTTGAACGCCGGGACTATCGCCCGTGCTATCAATTGTTTCGTGATTGCCTGAGAGAGTTTCCGTGGCGCGGTCCGGCGGCACCCTATCTGAGGCAATTGTTCAACTCCCTGCCGACGGCGCGGGCCTGGGTCGCAGAGGAGCCGCAGGCGGGCGTGGTCGGCTTCCTGACGCTGCGTCCCGATTCCGGCTATGTAGATCATCTCTTTGTGGCGCCTGATTGGCGCCTGTGCGGCGTTGGTCGCGGCCTGTTGCATGTCGGGCGAGACGTGATGGGAGAGCCGCTACTGCTTGATGTCGATGCGCAAAATTCGCCGGCGCGGAAGGCCTATGAGGCGCTGGGCTGGAAGGATTTTGCCCGGACCGGCGAAGCCGGCAATGAACAGATTCGCCTGATCGGACCCTGACCCTTATTCTGCTGCCCGCATCAGCGACTGCATCCGGTCCAGCCAGACCATCCAGGCTTTTCGGCCCGGCTCAGTCAAGTGGATACGTGTCTGGGGCCGGCGGCCAACGAAGCGCTTTTCCAGTTCGACATATCCGGCCTCTTCCAGTTTACGCAAATGCGTGGACAGGTTTCCATCTGTCGCCCCGACCTTGTCGCGCAGCTCTCCGAAAATGGCGGGACTGACACTGGAAAGGTAAGCCATGATGCCGAGGCGGAGACGCCCATGGATGACATCGTCGATGTCGTTGTGATCGAAGGGGTTTTTCTCGGGCATTGGCGTTACACTGTTTCCGAGGGTTCGTTCCGCATCAATAGAAGGCCGGGTAACAGGACACAGAGCGCCGCTACGGCTGATCCGAGAAGCACGATGTAAGGCGTCTGCATGAGGAGCACCGCTGGCAATGTGCTGGCCATGGCGGCACTGCCGCTAAGAGAGAGGATGCGGTTTTGTGCCATCACGCCGGATACGTATTGGGCCAGGCCATAGAGCCCGATCACCATTGGGACTGACCACATGAAGGCGGCGGTACCTTGGCCCAACAGGGCCGAAATGAAGGCTCCCATGAAGTAGGCGCCAAGAAAATAGCCTGCCGCCTGCCAAACGATGCGAGAAACCTGATTTCCCACTGAGGCGGCGCCCGGCTTGTGGGCAGAGAAGCCTGCCTGCATGATGAACATGCCGCCCATGCCGAGGACGACATAGCCGATCCAGAGGAACGCGAACGCCATGGGCGAAAGACCCCACATGCCCGTCGCGATGGCGTAGTGACCGAGATAGGCCAGTGTGGTCAGCGCGCCCCACAAGATCAGGAAGCGTCCGCCGAGGAGCGGCGCCTTCTGTCCGGCTTCTGCCAGATCGCGCACATAGGCAAGATCATCGGTGAGGGATTGAGGGCTCATTTTCGTCTCCACAAATAACTTTGAAAAACAAAGTATATTCATATCGGAAAATGTCAAGCAATCCAACTGGCTGCCAAACGGAACTTTGAATTTGGTCAGAAGGTTGACTCAGCCCTCGGCGAGGCGCGCCATTTCGGCGTCGGACAGTTCGGAATTGTCGTAGACATTCTGCACGTCATCCAGTTCGTCGAGCACGTCCAGCAGCTTCATCAACGTGTCGGCGGCGTCGCCGTCGACCGGGATGTTGTTCTGCGGCTTCCAGATCAATTTTGTCGATTTGGCTTCGACATCAGCGCCGAAATGTTCAGTCAGCGCGTCGGCTACGGTCTGGAGGTCTTCGCGAGCCGTGTAGATCCAGTGGCTTTCGTCGTCTGACTCCACGTCCTGAGCGCCCGCAAGGATCGCCGCTTCCATGACTTCGTCTTCGGTGCCCACGCTCGCAGGATACTCGATCTCGCCAACCTGATCGAAACTGAACGAGACAGAGCCCGTTTCGCCGAGATTGCCGCCATTCTTCGAAAAGGCTGTGCGCACATCGGTCGCCGTACGGTTCTTGTTGTCCGTTGACGCCTCGACGATTACGCCAACACCGCCGGGCCCGAAGCCTTCATAGCGGATGTCCACATAGTCTTCGCCGCCGCCTCCCTGGCCCTTGTCGATGGCGCGCTGGATATTGTCCTTGGGGACGGACTGGCCCTTCGCGTTCTGGATAGCGAGTCGTAGGCGCGGATTTCCATCCGGATCTGGCCCGCCCATCTTGGATGCAATCGTGATTTCTTTGGACAGGCGCGCGAAGAGTACGGCGCGCTTCTTGTCCTGTGCGCCTTTGCGGTGCTGGATATTTGCCCATTTACTATGGCCTGCCATGGCGCCCTCTTCGAATTTGGTCTGATCAGGAGAAGGGAGGCGTTTAGCGCAGGTTTGCAAAACGGCCAAGCTCCCCGTGTGCTACGGGCTATCTGGGGCAGGGAATTGCATTTCTGCAGCACACCGGCGCGAGCTTTGCAAAATTTTCCGCGCCAAATTGACACTTACGTCAACGTCAACCTTGCGTCTTTTCTGCGCGGGCGTTAGGCACACCCCACACGAGTTTAATTCCAACTATGTCTGGAGCGGTTGTATGAAGGTCCTGGTACCGGTCAAACGCGTCATCGACTATAACGTCAAAGTTCGGGTGAAGCCCGATCAGACGGGTGTCGATCTCGCAAACGTCAAAATGTCGATGAACCCATTTGACGAGATTTCTGTCGAAGAAGCAGTTCGCATGAAGGAAGCCGGCACGGCGACCGAAGTTGTGATCGTGTCCATCGGTCCGAAACAGGCTCAGGAAACCATTCGCACGGCGCTGGCCATGGGCGGCGACCGCGGCATCTTGATCAATACGGACGAAACCGTCGAACCGCTGGCTGTTGCGAAAATCCTTGCAAAAGTTGTTGCAGAAGAGAGCCCGGACCTGGTGCTCCTCGGTAAGCAGGCAATTGACGATGATTCCAACCAGACCGGCCAGATGCTGGCAGCGTTGCTGGACTGGCCACAAGGCACATTCGCTTACAAGATCGAGAAGGACGGCGACGCCCTGACCGTGACCCGCGAAGTCGATGGCGGCCTGCAGACCGTGAAACTGGCCACACCGGCAATTGTCACCGTCGATTTGCGCCTTAACGAGCCGCGCTACGCGTCTCTGCCAAACATCATGAAGGCGAAGAAGAAGCCAATCGATGAGAAAGCTCCCGGCGATTATGGCGTCGACATCTCGCCGCGCCTGTCAGTTGTGAAAGTGACTGAGCCGCCTGTGCGCGAGGCGGGTGAAAAGGTCGAAGACGTTGCGACGCTTGTTTCGAAACTCAAATCAGCAGGAGCGATCTAATGGCTGTTCTGGTTATTGCTGAACACGACAATGCGTCCCTGAACGACGCGACCCACAAAGTTGTTACCGCAGCTGCAAAGTTTGGCGGCGACGTAGACATCCTGGTGGCTGGCGAAGGCGCAGGCGACGTGGCAGCTGCTGCAGCCAAGGTTTCCGGTGTCCGCAAGGTCGTTCACGTGGATGGCGCCTCGGTTGCCAAGCAACTGGCGGAAGCCATGGAAGCCCTCGTTGTTCCAATGATGTCCGGCTATGACGCCGTTTTCATCCCGGCTACGACGACGGGCAAGAACATGGCTCCGCGTATCGCGGCCAAGCTGGACGTCATGCAGCTGTCGGATATCACGGATGTCATCGACACCGACACGTTCGAGCGTCCGATCTATGCCGGTAACGCCATCCTGACGGTGAAGTCTTCCGATGCGAAGAAAGTCATCACGGTTCGTGGCACAGCGTTCGAAGCTGCTGGTGAAGATGGTTCGGCTTCGGTCGAAGCAGCTGATGCACCTGCAGGACCATTCAAATCCGAATTCGTGTCGGAGCAGATGGTCAAATCCGACCGTCCGGAACTGGCTGGCGCGAAACGCGTCGTGTCTGGTGGCCGCGCGCTGGGCTCGAAAGAAGAATTCGATCGCCTAATCGTGCCGCTGGCTGACAAGCTGGAAGCAGCTGTTGGCGCTTCGCGCGCCGCTGTCGATGCGGGCTACGCCCCGAATGATTATCAGGTGGGCCAGACCGGCAAAATCGTTGCGCCTGAACTGTATGTTGCTGTCGGCATCTCCGGGGCCATCCAGCACCTTGCTGGTATGAAGGACTCCAAGATCATTGTCGCGATCAACAAGGACGAAGAGGCTCCGATTTTCCAGGTCGCCGATTATGGCCTGGTTGCAGACCTCTTCAATGCCGTCCCGGAACTGACCGAGGCGCTGTAAGCTTTTCAGCCCTGACTGAATTCAACCCGCAACTCCTTAGGGGAGTTGCGGGTTGTTTTGTATAGAGCGAGCTAAGCCATGATCAGGAGATTTCATGCGAACAGCCATCGTAACAGGTGCAGCGTCGGGTATCGGCCGTGCAATTGCCGTGCATTTTGCCAATGAAGATTGGCGCGTCGCTGCGCTGGATATCGATCATGATGGTCTTGCCTCGCTCCCGAAAGTCGGGATTCAGCCGATTTGGTGTGACCTGTCATCCGAAGAGAGTATTCGCGCCGCGGTCGCAGAAGCAGGGTTCGAACAGCTTGACCTGCTCGTGAACAATGGCGGGCCAGCCGACCCGGTCGCCGGTCCTCTGGAGGAGATGAGTCTCAATGACTGGAATAGCTGGATCGCACCGCACCTGAACGGCAGTTTCCTGATGGCGCGAGAATGCATGCCTTATTTGCGCGCTGCCAAGGGCAGTATCGTCAATATGACATCGACCCGAGCCTATCAGTCGGAGCCGGACACCTATGGGTATGCGGCGGCTAAGGGCGGAATCATTGGCCTGACGCATGCGCTGGCCATCGGTCTCGGGCCGGATGTCAGGGCCAACGCAATTGCGCCCGGCTGGATCAATTCAACTGGTGACGTGCTGTCTGGTGAGGCACACGCGCAGCATCCAGTCGGTCGAGCGGGGGAAGTCGAAGATATCGTGGATGCGGTGGTCTACCTGTCTGGTGCCGGCTTTGTGACGGGGCAGGTGCTGACAGTGGACGGCGGCATGAGGCGCAGGATGATTTACACCGCGTAGCGCGGGATCGATCCTGAGTTTCCCGCTTCGGTGTTGTCGGACCGTCTGCGGGCGGGACCATCTTGCAGGATTGCGGATATACCCGCGGCGACTGCATCCCAGACTTGTGTTTGACGCACTGCACAAACAGGATATGACATCTCTCTTTTACGACGATCTGGACGAGACTTATGGCAGACCTGAAGACAATTGGCGTGATTGGCGCGGGCCAGATGGGGAATGGTATCGCCCATGTCAGCGCGCTAGCCGGATACGACGTCGTTCTCAGCGATATTTCCGAAGAGTCTCTCGCCAAAGGCATGAAAGCGATTGAACGTAATATGGCCCGCCAGGTTGGGCGGGGACAATACAATCAGGGCGATATGGATACTGCGCTCGGGCGCATTAAGCCGACAACTGTCTTGAAGGACCATGAGGCCGCCAACCTTGTTATTGAGGCCGCCACAGAGCGCCGGGAAATCAAGGAACAGATCTTTCGTTCACTCTGCGAAATCGTGCCTACGAGCACATTTCTGGCGACGAATACGTCGTCCATTTCGATCACACGGCTTGCATCCGTCACCGACCGTCCCGAACGGTTTATCGGGCTGCACTTCATGAATCCCGTTCCGCTGATGAAGCTGGTTGAAGTGATCCGTGGACTCGCAACGGATCAGGAAACCTATGAAACCGCCATCGAGTTTGCAGGGCGCCTAGAGAAGACGACCACGAATGCCGAGGACTACCCGGCCTTTATCGTCAACCGGATCCTTGTGCCTATGATCAATGAGGCCGTCTACGCTCTTTACGAGGGTGTTGGCACGGTTGAAAGCATTGATACGGCGATGCGCCTGGGCGCAAATCATCCGATGGGGCCTTTGACGCTTGCCGACTTCATCGGGCTCGATACATGTCTGTCGATCATGCAAGTTTTGCATGATGGTCTTGCCGACACCAAATACAGACCGTGTCCATTGCTCGTGAAATATGTTGAAGCAGGCTGGGTTGGGAAGAAAGCCGGCAAGGGATTCTACGACTATTCCGGGCCCGAGCCTGTTCCAACGAGATAGAATCATTCCCCCGCATCTCTTTCTATAGAAAGGGGCTGTCGTCTGAAGCGTGCCGTTCCGCAGAGGTGGCGGGCAATTGACTGTATTTCAACCAATAGTAATTTTAGATTCGTTAACCCACCACTGATTTACTTCTGTATGAAGTCAAGACAGATCGTATGGTGGGAACGAATTCATGATTTGTTATTTTGGCGAACGGATAAATGGTGCGCATGAGCGCCCGTCGTCCCGAACGCAGAAGAATATTCGCTTTCACGGCCAAGGCGATGGGAGGGAGCCGGCGGTTCGAAGCTCACCTACGGGCCGAGTACGCGGCCGTGGTGACAGAGCCTCTTCCCTACCGATTTCGAGAACTTCTTGGCGCCATGAGAGAGGTGGAGACCTCGCTAAAGCGATAGGATACGTGACGGCATGACCGATACCGGAGAAAATCCCAGCCCAGACTGGTCCTTTGTCGATGAGCTGGAGGCATTGTTACCTCAAATGCGCGCATTCGCGCGTAGCCTTTGCCATGATGCGACGCTGGCCGACGACATCGTTCAGTCTGCATGCCTGAAAGCTTGGGCGGCGGCGGAATCTTTCGATCGAACCGCAAAGATGAGACCGTGGATCCTGCGTATTGTTCGAAATGAATATCTCCAGCACAGCCGTCGCGCTTGGCGCAATGTTGATGTTGAAAGCGGATTTCTCGAAGAGGCTCTTATTGATAACACGTCAGCTGAAATGCTGAGCGAAGCGTCGCAGGCTGTCCAGGCAATCTACTCCCTGCCGATCAAACAAAGGGATGCAGTCATTCTGGTTCTGGCGGCCGGCCTCACTTATGAGGAAGCGGGTGCGATCATGGACTGCTCGCCTGGAACAATCAAAAGCCGGGTAAGTCGGGCGCGCGCAGTTCTGATGGATGAGCTGAATGGAATTGTTCCGGCAATTTCCAATGACACGCCCGGGTTTGCTGAGCAGTCCACATTACATCAGTTGGTGATACATGCCGAAGAGCTTATGGCCGAGGCTGCCTGATTGGTATCAGGCCATGAGCAGGAAAACGCTCACCGAATAAATGATCATCAATGCGGCCGTCTTGATGGCAGCGGACACAAGAAATGGTCGCAGATCAGACCAGGACGTATCTCGAGCGATGGCGGCGACAGAGGTTGCAATATCATGTTCGATCCCTTCGCGGGATTGACCCGCAAGCACCAGCATGACTTTCGAAGAGCGAGTGGACGGAGCAGATTGGGCTTCCGTCAGGACTTGCTGAAATACATGCCCGGCGACGACCTCACCGAGCGCGCGCTTGGGGTGCCAGCCATAGCGAGAAAGTTCTACTATCCCAAGCCGAACAAAGGGCCACGTTACCCAGATATCACGAACAAGAAACGCGGCGAGAATCCCTGTCACACCCCAGATAAAGTAAGGCCGCTCAATAACACCGCCATGGAAAAGTCCCCAAAGCGTCGCGAGGATAAGCAGTTTGATAGTCGTCGCGATTGCGAATGACCGAAAGCTCTTTTTGAGAAAATCATCTGCATGGCGCTTGATCTGACGACGTGTTTCCACGGCTGCTGTCTCGATCACCTTGTTCTTCTGGGCAGAAACCCCGCGTTCGAGGTATCTGCGGCCAAAAGCCAATCCGGCACCAACCGCTGAGGCAACAAGCAGAAACGATCTCATGCTAACAATATAGGTGTTCAGGCATGATTTGTCTGTAATTGGCGCCGCTAAAGCAAACCGAGTAGAAGCCTCTGGGCGTTACGTGTCGCCGTCTTGGGGTCACGTACAAGCGTGTATCCGAGCAACATCGCGCCCGCGGTTACAGAGACCGGATATTTCTGGACCAGGGATTTCAGGGTGTCGAACGGAAGGTCTGCCAATGCATTGGCCGTGGACTCTTCCAAATCATCGATCTCTTCTGATGATTTCCGATAGGGTAGCAAGAATATATACAGCATAAGGGCAGCAATTGCCACAAGGATGGCGGCCACTGTGAAGCAGGCCGCCGTCAATCCGATGACAGATGCCAGCGCCAATATTCCGGCTACAGACAAAGCAAACATGCCGCCGAAACCACATACGATTCCGGCGACAGCCGCGAACAGCCTAAGCTTTGTCGCGTCCATGAATTATTTGCCCCTCATCATCGCGAGAATGAGTCCGGCCCCGAACGCGATTCCGACAGCGGCTAGCGGATTCTTGCGAATTTCCGTTTCAACATCGTCGCGGGTTTCCTTGAACTGGCCGGAAGCTTTCTCGGCCATTTCCTTGCCTTTTTCGACTCCGGCTTGCGCCTTTACCTTCGCAAGGCCCCGGACGTCTTCCATTACGCTTTTCAGGTCGCCGCGAAGCATGGCAATGTCATCCTTGAGCGCAGCGTAATCGCCCTCGGTTTCAGCTTTGAGTGTGGTGGCTGTCTTGGTGTTCACGTTAAATCTCCTGATTTCGTGTGCGCCAATACAACGATCGATCGAAACTTTCGTTCCATCGGGTGCCAGCAGTTTTCTGCGATGGAACCTTGCACAAGTACATTCGTTTGAACCGCATGGACGTATTTAGAAACAGAATTTCCCAATATGCCTCACTAAGAGATGATGCGTGGTCCAAATTCGATCAAATCGATTTTCAAACCCGCGCATTTCAATCCGGCGATGACATCATCCGTGTGGGGGAAACCCCCGCAAAGATGTTTATCGTGAAAGAAGGCTGGGCAATTCGACACCGTTCTCTTGATGATGGTCGTCGCCAGATCGTCAACTTCATGTTGCCTGGTGATGTGTTCGATATGCAAGTCATTGCGGGTGTGAAGGCAGACCACTCAGTGACCGCCATAACGCGCACTGTCGTGGCGACGGTTGCAGCGGATCAATTCATGAATGTGTTGCGCAGCGATGCCGATGTCGCCGCAGCATTCTGGTGGGCAGCGGTGCAGGAAGAATCTATCCTGCGTGAACAGATTGTCCGCGTCGGTCGCAGGTCTGCCAAGGAGCGTATCGCACACCTATTACTTGAGCTTCAAAGAAGATTGAGAGCTGCGGTCGGTGGAGCAGAAGATCACCTACCCATGCCTTTGACACGCACGGATCTGGCAGATGCGCTCGGCCTGACCCCGGTTCATGTGTCGAGGACGATGTCAGCTTTACGCCGATCGGGCCTTATCGATGAGTCCCGCGGCCAGGTCACCATTCTCGATAGAAGGCGTATGGAGAGTTTGTCCCAATTCGACACTGACTATCTCCATGTTCGTAAACTCGATTTCGTAGCGCGAGCCAACCTGAACGGTAGTTCGCATTCGCCTTTGTCAAACGGCGCTATCTCGTCTCACACAAATCACCATCGCATTCCCCGCAATGACAATTGATTCAGGGGATAACACTCAAACAGGATTGGAATAACTTATGCCAGACACAACCCATCAAGAAGAGTTTTCTACAACTGAGGCACGTCAGGGTCGTCGCCGGACGGGCTTGTTGAGCGTTTTGGGGATAGGTATCGTCGTCGCTCTTGTCGGCATGTTGTTGGTGCTGGCATTTACCGGCATGTTCGCGCCTGCCAGCGTCTGACATATCTCGAATTCAAGAACAAAGGCCGCCCGTACATCATTATGTACGGGCGGCCTTTTGAATCCGCGACATCAGAAGTTTAGGCGTCCACCCGCTTTTCGTTGGCGGGATGGAAGAACAACGCCTGGCCGATCGCTGCCTTCACAGTATTTTCCTGGAAGGGCTTTGGAATCAGGTAGGTCGGCTCCGGGCGCTCACCAGTCAGCAGGCGTTCGGGGAAGGCCGTGATGAAAATGATCGGCACGTCATGATCGGCCAAAATGTCGTGGGCGGCATCAATGCCGGACGAGCCATCTGCAAGTTGGATGTCACAGAGAACCAGTCCTGGCGGATTCGCGCCGAAGAGAGAGAGCGCTTCGCGATGCGTGGTTGCGATACCGGTGACTGTATGGCCGAGGTCTTCGACCAGACTTTCAAGATCTGCAGCAATAATAGGCTCATCCTCAATTATGAGAACTTTCGTAGCGAGCTCGCCTTCAATTTCTCTTTGAGCATCTTGTTCGAGAACACGCTGCTCTTTTTCAGAAATTCCGAGGATGTAAGCTGCGTCCGAAGCAGAAAATCCCTCAAGGGCTGTCAGCAGGAAAGCTTGCCGCTGGATGGGTGCAAGTGACTGCAGTCGCTTGTCTGCAGGATCGCCTTTGTTGCTATCTTTTCCTTCAAGCTGGGCGCCTGTCGTGCCCCAGATGACGTGGAAAAAGCGGTAAAGCGAAAGACGAGAATCCTCCACATTGTCGACAACTTCAGGATTTTCGACGAGCGCTTGAAGTGACGCGCGAATATACGCGTCTCCGCTGTCTTGACTGCCTGTTAGCGCCCGGGCGTACCGGCGCAAGAATGGCAGATGGGGGGCAAACGATTGTACCAAACTCATTGGGAACCTCTCTTCTGGGACCGCATTAACAATTCGTGAAAGCTGCTTCGGTTCCACACTAGTGCAAAATACTGCATTAGTGTGGAACTTATATGGTGCCGGATTGTTTAACTATCAGACTCATATAGTTAGGTATCAGATCGTGAATCAGGATAGTTTGGACGGAATGGAAAAGAACGGACGCAAAAACTCCGTCAAATCCGACCTCGGCAGTAAGAGGCGGACGCAGCGCATTGGTGAACAATTGCGCCGCGTGTATGACGAAGTAGCGCAAGAAGATGTGCCCGATGAGTTCCTGCGGCTTCTCGAAGAGGCCGATAGGGCTCGGCCATCTTCCACCTCAGACAAATCCTGAGGGGGCTTCCATGACAGACAATACGGAAAAACTCAGCGATCCTGAATTCAAACGCGAACTTGCTGCGCTAATCCCACATTTGCGGGCTTTCGCGCGCAGCTTGTGCGGAGATGCAACGCTTGCAGACGACCTTGCACAGGATGCAATGCTGAAAGCGTGGAATGCGCGACAATCCTTTCAGGCCGGCACGAATATGAAGGCGTGGGCCTTCACGATTCTCCGAAATGTTTTCTATTCAGAAAAACGCCGGTCTTGGCGCCGCACCCCACTTGATCCTGAAGTTGCCGAAGCAACGCTGGTGTCTAACAGTAACCCATCCGACACGCTCGACCTGCTCGCCATGCGCAATGCCCTCGGCAGGTTGCCAATTGATCAACGTGAGGCCCTCATTCTGGTGGGTGCGGGCGGCTTGCCCTATGAGGAAGCTGCGGAGATTTGCGGAGTGGCTGTCGGAACGATCAAAAGCCGGGTGTCTCGTGCCAGGAAAGCCGTCGTCGAGATTCTGGAATCAAATGGGGCGGGATTCAGCGACGACTCCGAAATGAGGGCGGAAGACGCCTTCAATGACATCATGCGGCAGGCAGATGATATTGCCGGTGTCGGGTAACCAAGGTGGGCTAGACCAGGGGGAGAGCAAGGGCGCAAACGCGGCGCCTTTGCGTAATAAGCTCGTTTTGACGCTGGCAGCTGCGCTGACACCAGTTCTCCTGCTGTCTGCGTTCAAGGCCTATATCGACGCCCGAGATATTCGGGAAAGCCAAGCTCAAAACCTTGTCGTCGTTGCGGGCGCAGCCATTGATGGTGTGAACCAGTCGCTACAGCAAGCAGAGCTATTGCTCTCGCTATATGAACCGCGATTGACGGCGGGCGAGTGTAGCGGTGTCTACAACGAATTGTCTGAATATCTGCCGTCGCTCACCAATGTCGTGGCGTTTGACAAGGACAGTGAAGTTGTCTGCGCCAGTGTAGGTACACCCACACTCAGTCGTGACAATCAGGTTCTGCATGACAGATTACGGGCCGGAGGAGACTCCTTTGCTCGGAGTGACGCATTCTTTGGATCCGCAAGTGACGAGTGGCTCTTTGCGCTCAATAAACGCGTCGAGGACGAAGCCGGAAATTTTGTGGGCATCCACACATTTGCATTGAGTGCAATTGAGCTCGCCAATCTTGTTCAGGCCGGCTATCTGCCCGATTACGTTTCCCTTTCCATCGCGGATGAGACGGGCAGGGTGTTTGGAGATCCCATTATTGGGCCGATCCCGTCCGAATGGATTGAGCAGGTGAAGGAAACTCGTGCCGCCCAATTGTTCCGGGCAGAGCAGAGCGGTGGCGGTTCCACTGATGTTGTGCTGCGACCTGTCGGCGATTCCAACATATTCGCAGTGATCGCGCGGCCCTCCTACGGTTTGTGGAATGATTTCTTTTTGCGGCCCGCGACTTCGTTCGGGCTACCCTTACTTGCGTTCGCAGTAACACTGCTGGCGGCTTGGATGGCGATTGATGGATTGGTGCTGAGGTGGATCTCTCGCTTGACCCGCACAGTTCGTATCTATGGCGCGGGGCGGTATCAATTCAAAGCGGGTAATTCTTTTGTCGATGCCCCCTCGGAGATTCGCAATCTGGCGACCGCGATGGAGGTCATGGCGAAAGATATCGACCACCGAGACCAGGATCTCAAAGAGGCTATCTCCACGCGCGATGCGGCCGTGAAAGAGATTCACCATCGCGTGAAGAACAATCTCCAGATTGTTACAAGCTTCCTGAACTTGCAGGGTCGACAATTAAAAGACCCACAGGCCCGGGATGCAATTGCGGCGACGCGCCACCGTATCGATGCGTTGGCGATTGTACACCAGACATTGTACCAGAATGAGCGTCTGGAAACCGTCGATATGCGACCCTTCCTTACCGGACTTCTCAATCACCTTTCGGATGCATTGGGCATGTCAGAGGCGGGCATAAACCTCGTCCAGTCTTATGCCGAGATTCAGCGGGATGCCGACGATGCCATTCCGATGGCGTTGTTCATCGTCGAGGCAGTCACCAACGCGATGAAGTATGCTTTTGAAGAAGACGGCGGCGAAGTTGCAGTGCACCTTTCGTTGGCGGCCGAGAAGGTCATTCTTGAGATCAGGGACACAGGTCTCGGCTATGACTCAGCGGATGAGGACTCCGGACTGGGTTCCAAGCTCATGGTCGCTTTTGCACGACAATTGTCTGCGGAATTCACGACCGAAGCGCGACCAGGACTGGGCTGCTCGCATAAGCTTGTCATGGATATTTAGGTAGAAGAGCAGCATTTAGTCCGCCCCGCGTGTTAGCATGCAGAACAGCGCGGAACTCGCATCGCTTGGATGCGTAGGTTGTTTATGGTCAACGCAGTACACCCCCGGATAGACATTCAACGCCAATCCCGTAGTTTGAGCTCTCACCTTGAAATTTTTCGTCGTTTGAACGGCCCGCGTCGCGTTGGCGCGATGCTGTCTGTGCTGATTATTGGACTTGGGCAGATCTGGACCTGTTTGCGCAAACACACAGAGCTGATGCGCACCAGCAAGCGAACACGAGTTTTGCTGATCTCCTATTCCGGCCAAGCGGTTCATTCCACACAATAGGTAGTTCTTGCTGCCCTGTGAGTACCGCTCACTTCCAACATACGAGCTAAAAAAAAGACACGCTCGATTTGAGCGTGTCTTTTCAGGCTTGGTTTGCGGCCCGCTTAGTCGTTGATGTCTTCTTCAACGTCTTGTGCGGTATCCTGGATAACTTCGCCACCGGCTTCGACATCCTTGCCAACGCCGTCAACAGTGTTGCAGGCAGCCAGCAGGGTGGCCAGAGCGCCCAAGGCACCGAGTGTTGCGATCTTCACGGTATTTTTCATGATAATTCCTTTCCGCTTTAAGCAGTAAACAAACGTTACCCGTGCCCCTTGGTTCCAATGGTCGATCAAAAAATAATCGGGAACTCGGATGCCTGCGACCGGGTTGTACTGTCATCGTATCGACCACGACGCGTCGATTTGTTTGATAGAAGGAGTTATTGTCATGCTCGGTTGGGCAATCGCATTTTTCGTATTGGCGTTGATCGCCGCAGTCCTCGGCTTTGGTGGCATCGCTGGTGCTTCGGCAGGTATCGCCAAAATCCTGTTCTTCGTTTTCCTCGTTCTGTTGGTCTTGTCCTTCGTGGCACGGGCCGTCCGTGGACGAAATGTGACCTAGTGAGGTTTGCATCTTTTTGAAAAGGGCGTTGCGACTGCAGCGCCCTTTTTTTGCTTGCTTTCTATAAAGACCGCAATGGAACTATTTTCCTGCAGCGGCGTAGGTAAATTAAGGCGTCACCGGGAGGAGGTATAGGCTGTGAAAGAATACATGGCTTCCCCGGATGCTCCAGACAACAAGCGGGATGTGGTGCGCAATTGGGCCATCACCGGAATATTCTGGATCCTCGCGCTTGGGACACTGAGTCTTGCCCAAGGTGTATTTGTTCCAATTATCTCCGCATTTGTTCTTGCGCTGACTTTCAGTCCTGTGAGGCGCGCACTTGGCCGGATCGGAATTCCTGCGGGTGCCGCAGCCGGCATAATCATGGTCAGTCTTCTCGTTGTGTTCGGAGTCCTGTTCTACTTCATATCTGAAGCTCTACAGCAGTATATGAGTGACGCGCCGACTTTCGCTGCTGAAGTTCGCCGCGAATTGAGTGGTCTTTTTGGTACAATTGAGCCGGTATTGAAGGCTGGCGATCAGATTGATGCGCTTACAAGTCAGGGTAAACAGCAAACAGTCGCGATACGAGAGCCAGGTTTCGTCAGTGTAATGACCCAAGCCACGCCGGCTGTGGTCAGCCAATTGATCGTGACGTTGACGTTGAGCTTCTTCCTTATCGCATCGGGTGACATGTTCTATGAGAAGCTTGTGCAGGTCATGCCCAAGCTCAAGGACAAGCGACGAGCGTTGGCAGCTGCGCGCACTATAGAAAACCAGCTTTCAACTTATCTCTTCACCATTACAGCGATCAATGCAGTGCTCGGCATGGTCATCGGTTCGGTTATGTGGGCGATCGGGATGCCCAATCCGCTGCTGTTCGGGTTGGGCGCATTCTTGCTCAATTATATTCCGTACATTGGTTCCATCGGAGGAATCACGGTTTCGCTCGTGACTGGTTTGGTGACCTTTGACAACACTCTCCAGGCGCTACTGCCCGCGCTGCTTTATTGGCTGATAAACACCATAGAAGGACAGTTTTTAACGCCCGTGCTGGTGGGGCGCCGCCTCAAGCTGAACGCGGTCGTCGTATTCATTTCATTTGCGTTGTGGGCCTGGGTTTGGTCATTTATGGGAATGTTGTTGTCGACGCCGATCCTGCTAATGGCAAAAGTCGTGTCCGACAATGTGAATGGATTGGAGAGCTTCGGAAAATTCCTGGGTGATCGGGACGACCTGTCCGGTTCGGATTCACGATTGATGAAGTTCGTGTTCCGCCAAAAAGATACTCCACTTTCGGAAGAAGGGTGAGTTCCCTTCAGCCGTCGGGCATCACCATGGCCAAGTGCGACAAGACAATACGTGCCGGCCTTCGGGCCGAGAACTCGATACCCTCAATCAAGGACATAACCGCACCTGATTCAGATACTTCTCGGAGTGGAATTTGGAAAATCGATGTTCCCTTCTCTCCGACGTCCCGTTCAAGTTCGGACAAGTTGCCTATCTCATGCCGGCCGGACTCGGAAAGTACAGCTAGAACAATGTTACCTGCATCCTGCTGAGAAACGTCCAAAGTCAAGGTGAAACAGAAACCAGCGTTGACCTCCCGAGTCAGGTCCAGTCTCTCGTGTGAGAAAAGGACAGGCGCAAAGGAGTCACCCTTCCAAACGATCTCGATGGCATTTTCTTGTTGCCCCAAGTCAGCTGACTTGAGCATTATCGCTCCCGCAGCAGAGATGGCTTCGCCGCCATGCCAAGGTTTCCCAATTTCACTATTCTCAAGGTGCACCGTCCAACTTCCTGCGGTTCGGCCTAACTCAAAAATTGTGCCATGGTCGGGCTGGGTGACGACGCCATCTTCATGCAGTATCCGCAGGTTCCCACAGTCCTTCATGGATAGTCCGAACCCGAATGGAAACAGGGGGTCATAGGGCTGCGAACCCATATTGAGCGCGTATTGATCCGCATATTGGGGCCAGGAAAAAGATAGTTTGCCGGAGAAGTCGAGACCATTCGTTGCGAACAGCACATCAGCGAGTGCGCCTGCCTGAGTGCCGGGAAGAAATGCTGCGATGAAGGCGTCGGACGCATTCAATGATGGATTGACCCAAAGCGGTCGCCCAGAGAGGAAGATGCAGATGGTGGGGATGCCGGCCTTGCGCAACCGTTTGAGCGTGTCGGCATCTTTCTTGTCTCGGGGCTGAAAATCCAGCGTCGACAGGTCTCCGCGAAACTCGGCATAGGGGGGCTCTCCAAACACGTGAATGGCAATGTCCGGAGAGTCTTTGATGCGCCCGTCGGGTGAATAGATAATTGTCCCGCCATGCTCTTGGCCCACCCGTCGAATTCCCGCCAGAAAGGTTTCGGCATGCGGATAGTCGGTCGGATTGAGATTACCGCCCTGCCAGGAGAGCGACCACCCTCCGCACATCATGCCGAGATCATCCGCCGCGGGACCCGTCACCAGGATTCTTTGGTTCGACTGCAAAGGCAAAACATTGTTCGCATTCTTCAGCAAAACGGCAGACTTCTGGACGGCGACAGCGGCAAGTTCCGTATGGGCCGTGCACCCAACAATATTTCCCCTCACAGCTAGGGCTCGTTCGCTGGGAGTGGGTTGAGTACACAGGCCTGCACGCATTTTTAGCCGGAGAACCCGGCGAACCGCATCGTCCAGACGCTCCTGGGAAATTCGTCCGGACTCAAGGTGGCGCAATAGGGACGCATGCAGGCCCTTCCAACTGTCGGGGGCCATATACATATCGAGGCCCGCCATCAACGCGTCCGGGCAATCAGTTGGGGTGGCGCCCTCTATTTGCCCGTGCCCGTCCCAATCTCCCACAACCACACCATCGAAGCCCCAATGGGCTTTTAGAAGGTCGGTGAGAAAGGCTTTGTGTCCGTGCATTTTACGACCGCCCCAACTCGAAAAAGAGGCCATCACAGTCTGCACTCCAGCTTCGAGAGTGGCGTAGTAGCCGGCGGCGTGGACCTCGCGTAACTCGGCTTCTGTGGCGATCGTTTCGCCCTGGTCCCGCCCACCATGAGTGCCACCATCACCAATGAAGTGTTTCGCGCAGGCGAGTATCTTGGTGTCACCGAGGAAATTCTCGTTGCCCGAAATGCCTTGTAGGCCTCGGACCAGGGCGGCGCTTAGCTCGGCGACTAATTGGGGGGATTCCGAATAGGACTCATAGGCCCGGCCCCACCGGCTGTCGCGTGCGACGGCGACGGTCGGAGAGAATGCCCAATCCATACCTGATGCACGTACTTCACGTGCGGTAGCGGCGCCTATGCGTTCCACCAGTTCTGCATCCCGCGTGGCACCCAGTCCGACATTATGTGGGAAGACTGTTGCCCCGATCAGATTGTTGTGGCCGTGAACAGCATCGGTGCCCCACAGTATCGGAATGCGGGGGCCATCTGCACGCATGGATGCCGCCCAAAATGCATCGGCGAGTTCCAGCCAATCGGCGAGGCTGGCACGTTGATTTCCGTTTGGTGCAGAATTGCCGCCATTCAGCACTGAACCGAGATGATAGGCGGCGACATCCTCAGGCGTCACTGAAGCAATATCGGCCTGAATGATTTGCCCTACCTTTTGCGCGGGTGTCAGCCACTCCAGAATTCGCTCAATCAGGGCCTCTGTTTTCTCGGATTGCAGGCGTGGCGTTTGCGCCTTCGGCCAATCGGACAGAGCAAGCGTGGAAATAGACCAGTCAGTCACAAATTAAGTCCGACATCGGATTTATGTGTTCGTTCCTCGTCGGGAGAGTAGTCTTCGGGGTAATCTCTCATCTGGTCATACCAGTTAAGCTTCAGGAATACGCTGGTGATGAGCACAACTGAAAGAGCTGCAAGCATTTTGGGCCAGTCTTGAATCACAAGGAAAATAGGGACGCAGACCAGGGCAGTCTGCCAGACAATTCCCACGGCTACGTTAATCAAGTCACGCTTCAAGTTCGTATTGGGGGAGACAGTTCGGCCGGCGGCCGCGAGTGAGTCGGCGACAGGCCCCCAAAGGCCCCATGGGCGCGTCTTCAAGTAGAATCGCTGCAATGTTTCCATATTGGTCGGCTTGGTCACCAGAGATCCGATCACCACGGCGAAAAGGCACGCTACGAAGAAGAATGGGAAAGCCTGCAACGGATTGATGTCCACCTGTGGCATGCCTAACCCAAGCGCAAACACGATACCCGTCAGCATGCCCCAGAAGTAACCGTAACCATTCATGCGCCACCAGTACCATTTCACGACATTGGCGGCTGTGTATCCGCCATAAAGCCCTGCCGTGATCCAGTTGATGACATTGTCGATGCTGGTCAGGAACACTCCGATGAGCGTGCCAATGATCACGAAGACCGTGGACACGAGGTAGCTGATCCTGAGATACGTCTTCTCAGACGCGTTCGGTTTAATGTATTTACGATAGATGTCATTTACAACATATGCGGGGGCGGCGTTAAGGGGGGCGGCGAAGCTGGACATGAAGGCAGCCAGCAATCCGGCGAGTGTGAGGCCGAGCAGCCCGACTGGAATGAATTCACGTAGTGCAAATGGCAGTACGGCCTCAAAGTCCGCATCTGTCCCCATGTCCCGCAAATATGGGCTGAAATAGACCAGAGCGAGAATCGTCAGGCCGGTGATCAGCAAATAACGCGGGACATTCAGCACAACGCTGACCAGCGCGCTCATCTTGGCGGCTTCGATCGGGGTGCGGGCTGAAAGGATGCGCTGCATATCATAGTTTGGGGCCGGCCCGGCAAGTGATGTGAAGATGCCCTTCAGCAAGACAAGCATGAAAAATATTGAGAACAGCGAGTAGCCCTCACTCGCTATCTTGGTATCTGCGGAGGGCAGCAGATTGGACCAATCGAGACCAAGCCTCCATCCAAAAAAGGGATTGTCCCAGCCTTCGGGGACTGCCGCAGCCAGCGTATCCGGCGCCACATGCATCATGGCGATCACGGCAATACCAACACTGGCAACCGTGATGACGAGGAATTGTATGACTTCGGTAAATACTACCGAATACATGCCGCCCTTGATGACATAGAGCGACGTAAGAAAGATCAGGATAACGCCGAAAACCTTCTCATTGAGTGAGATCATGGCGGCTTCTCTCTGGGCCAGAAGGTCACCGGCGAGATTGGGCGCCTTCAGCGCGGTAGGCAGGAAAACGTCGAGCTGAAGAAGGCCCGCCAGGTCTAGCGGGATGAACTGGACGGCGAGCTTGCCGATACCGAGGAAGCCGTAGGCCATGTAGGCAAGCACCAGGATCAACGCGAACAACACAACAATCAAATGGCTTAATCGCGCGGCTGGGCCATCGCCGAACCGGAAGGTGATCCACTCTGCCCCGGTCATCGCGCCCGATCGGCGCAACCAGATGGAGAGGAAGACCATGAGAAATATCTGGTTGAAGACGGGCCAGAGCCATGGGATCCAGATGCTTTTCAAACCATAAACGAACAGGATGGATACGAGCCACATCGTGCCAGCCACATCGAACATGCCAGAGGCGTTCGACAGGCCCAGCGCATACCAAGGCAGCCGATTGCCACCCAGAAAGTAGCTCCGCATGCCCTTATTGGCCCGGGTGGAAATCCAGAAGCCGATAAATAGCGTCAAGCCGATGTATGCCGCGATCACGGCCATATCAATTGGATGCAGACTCAAGGTCCCCAACTCCTCGTTTGTGCACGCGGTTCCCCCGGGCGGGCGGCGGTGCGCCGAATTCCTCCTTGCAGCCAAATGGGCCGCGGTCGCCAACGTTCTCTGCGTGCCTGACCATGAGAACATTCAATACAACCGGTTTCATTGCAAGCGGTCATGGTGTTTGATGACCAGATCGTTCCATCATTCGGGCGAGTTACCCCGACGCGGAGCCTTAAAAAAGCGAAATGGCTCGTAGGAGAATTTCAATGGCTCAGATCAGGGATGTTGCAAAACTGGCTGCTGTCTCCCCCGCGACAGTGTCGCGGGCATTTTCAGATCCGAGTAAACTGTCCACAACGACGCTCGAACGCGTCCTGGCCGCCGCCGAAGAACTCAAATACAAGCCGAGCTCATTGGCTCAATTGTTCCGTGAGAAGCGGACCAATACAGTGCTTGTCATGGTCCCGGACATTGCAAATGTCCTGTTCGCGAGAGTTGTCTCGGGCATTGAGCGTGTCGCGGTAGAGAACAAGTTCAATTTGATCGTGTCTGACACCGGAGACGATGCGGCCATCGAGTCCGTTGGTGTGGAGATGGTGGAAACCTATCGCGCCGATGGCGTGATCCAGCTGGGCGAGCGGCCGCTCGACCAGTTGCATCATGAGGGTGAACACTGCGCGATTCCCTTCGTGCAGGCGATCAGCGCCGATCCGCGCGGTCGGTATCCGACCGTCGGTATCGATGATCGCAGCGCCGCGGCAATGATGGCGGAACACCTTATGGCGTCAGGCCATCGTCGGATCGGAGTGTTGGCAGGCCTGAAAGACCGACTGGTAACGCGAGAGCGGCTGACGGGTATTCGCGATGCGTTGGCTGCACGGGAACTACTGCTCGACGAGACCATGGTGGCATATGGGCCCTACTCGATGGCGGGTGGGGAGAGTTCGGCCATGCGCCTATTATCACGCAAGCCGAATGTGTCGGCGCTATTCTGTATGAGTGATGAGATCGCGATTGGCGCAATCCGCGCGGCGTATGATCTTGGTTTCAACCTGCCGAACGACCTGTCGATCTCCGGCTTCGACAACATTGAATTCGGAAAATACTGTACGCCGCCCCTGACCACTGTGATGCAGCCTGCGGAAAAAATAGGAGAAGTAGCCATGACCCTTATGTGTGACATTCTCAGAGGCCACGCTGTGACGGGGATACACGAAATGCTTGCAACCGAATTGGTGGCCAGAGCGAGTGTTCGAGAGGTTGGCTAACCGGGTGGATTGAAAATGTCGTGCGCGCGGTCCCAGTGGGGAACGAGGTCAGTCCAGATACCTATTTAGGAACAGAAGATGATCGGCCCATCGCGCATGTCGTCAGCGAAAGGCCCAAGCCAAGAATGAGGAGATGGAGGCGCAGGTTGGTGCCAATCAAAACAGGCTCGGTAGTGTGAGAGACAGCGCGGGCACGAATGTAATGATCATGAGCGCGAGCAGAAGCGCGCCATAGAAGGGCCAGATCGTCTTCACAGCCTGTTCCACCGGAACTTTTCCGACCGCAGACCCAACAAATAGCACCGATCCCACTGGCGGCGTCACAAGCCCGATCCCTAAATTCAGCATCATGACAATGCCAAAGTGAACTGGATCGACGCCCACTTCCATGACTACCGGCAACAAGATCGGAGTTGTGATGATGATGAGAGGCGACATGTCCATGAATGTGCCGAGCACAAGCAGGATGACATTCACGATGAGAAGGACAAGTATCGGATTGCTGGTGGCGGACGTAATCATGTCAGCCAGCTTCGCTGGTGCTTCAAGGATGGCGAGCGCGTAGCCGAATGCAGTCGCTGCACCGATGATAAGCAGCACCATCGCCGTGATCTTTACCGATTGCATGGCGGCTTCAAAAAAGCGCTTCCATCCCAGCGTTCGATAGACCAGAGCTCCGATAGCGATCGTGTAGATGACCGCAATGGCAGAAGATTCCGTGGCGGTGAAGATACCTGACAGAATGCCGCCCATGATGATGATCGCTGTCATCAGGCCGGGGATGGCGAACAGGAGCGCGCGCGTAAAGCTACGCCAGCCAGGAAAGGCACCGCTGGCATAGCCACGCAGGACAGCGACGCGCCAGGCGACGAACATAAGCAAGGCTGCGGTCATCACGCCGGGCACGATACCAGCCAGGAACAAATCTCCGATCGACACGCCGATTCCGCTGGCGGCGGAATATATAATCATGTTGTGTGAGGGCGGAATGAGTAGGCCGACAATGGCGGCGGTAACGGTGACATTGACGGTATAATCGCCATCATATCCACGCTCACGCATCAAGGGCATCAGCGTGGATCCCATAGCCGAAGCGCTGGCAATCGCGGAGCCGGAGACAGCGCCAAACATGGTGGACGCCCCAACATTTACGAGGCCGAGTCCGCCTCGTGTGCGCCCGAAAGCGCCTTCGGCAACTTCGACCAATCGCTTTGCGATGCCTGACCTGTACATGAGGTCCCCAGCGAAGATGAAGAAGGGAATCGCCATCAGCGTAAAGACACTGACGCCGGCCGCCATGCGTTGGAAAACCACGACCATCGGGATGTCGAGGGCAAGGAACGTCGCCATGGCCGACCCGAGTAGAGAATATGCGACCGGCACGCCAAGCGCGAGCAGAACGACCAGAACACTGACCAGAATGATCAACTCCATCTTGGGTCCTCCTCATCTGTAATTTTTTCGCCCGAAAGTTCTTCGAATATGCGTTCGAGCGAGAACACCGCCATCAAGGCGCCCGCAATAGGTAAGCCGAGATAGGCCAATCCCCGAGGCAGTCCGAGCGAGGGAATGACATGACTCCAAGTCTTGGCAACCAATTGGCCGCCCCAGACCAGCATAGCCAGCCCACACCCGCCGACGATGATGTTTGAAATGATCCGCATCCAGAGTCGCGTCTTTGGACCAACTGCATTTTCAAGCGCTACGATTCTGATGTGGAAACCTTCCCGGACGCCTGCAGCGGCCGCGAGAGACACATACCAGATCATCAGGGCGAGCGAGGCTTGTTCAGACCAGGAAGGGCTGGAATTCAAGACATATCGGCCGAAGACTTGCCACCCAATGATCAGCGTCATCAGGACCAGTCCGACTGCTGCAACTCGCACCAGCCAGTCTGCAGTGAAATGCGTGATATTAGTCAGGAGGCGTATCATGCGTCAGGCCTTAGCGCTTCGATTTCTGCAACAATCTCTTTCTGGGTGTCGGTTCTGACGAAACGGTCCCAGACCGGACGCATTTTCTGCTGAAAGGCACCTAAATCTGCCACTTCATTCACCGACACACCCGCAGCGATGATCTTTTCACGGGACTCGGCGACGCGCTCATCCCAGAGTTTGCGCATGAAGGGTACGGAATCACGAGCCGACTGTTGGACCAGCGTCTTGTCGCCATCAGAAAGCTTTCGCCAACGGCTGGCCGACATGACCAGGACTTCAGGCGCGATGATGTGCCGAGTAAGACTATAGAAGGGCGCAGCTTCGAAATGGCGGCCACTTTCGAAGGATGGCCAATTGTTCTCTGCACCATCAATCACGCCCTGGACCAGTGCCTGATAGACTTCACCGAGCGACATAGGCGTTGCGTCGGCGCCGAGTGCCTTGATCATGGCGACGTAGAGGTCGGAATTCGGCACGCGTATTTTCATGCCAGCCATATCGTCTGGTGACAGTATTGGCTTGCGCGTATTGTAGAAGCTGCGTTCGCCAGAATCGTAGAAGCACAGGCCGATGAGATCGTGCGGCGCGAGCGAGTCGAGAATTCGGTCGCCTGCAGGTCCGTCGAGTGCCGTCCGCATATGGGAAGTTGAGGAAAACAAGAACGGAAGCGCAGGGATGGTCGTCAGGGGTTCGATCGAGTTAAGCGGTGCGAGGTTTACCCGGTTCAGGTCAAGACCCCCGAACGAGGTGATTTCTAGCGTGTCGCGCTCCGAGCCGAGCTGTCCGCCCGCGTACATCTTGATACGAAGCCTGCCCCCGCTGCGCTCGTTCAAAAGGCGCCCCATTTCCTTGACGGCCTGAACGGTCGGATATTCTTCCGGATGAGAGTCTGCACTCAGCAAATCCCGGCCCGAACTCTGATTGCACGCAGCCAAACTTGTGGCGGCTGCCATGCTGATCAGGGCTTGCCGACGTGAGATAACTGGTATGCCACGCATCATGGGCGCACCGCACGTACAGTCGTGTAAAGGAACTGATCCCGCCTCATATCTCTCCTCCCCAGTACGGCCATTTCAAAGGCCTCTTTTAGAGAGGCGGCTCGTGCGGTCACCACCCATGGTAACCGGTGTCATTTATTCTGCAAGGTGCCTGGCCAACTTTAATGCGGCCAACGTTCAGCCAGCACTTCCACTTGCCCGTCTTTCGACTGTACTTCCATGGCCGGGTTTTTTGGCATGCCGTCGGCGAACAATTCATAGATGATGCTGCCATCGGTTTGCGTACTCTCGATGATCCGGACCGGCTCAGCCGCGCCTGCTGCCGTGGCGGCGGCTTGAACGTCTGCAGGTACGGCGGTCCAGGGCAGGTCCCGCTGAATTTCAACAACTTCTGCAACGCCGTCGGCGTACAGGACATCAAGTTCGATTTCGGATCCGTCGGCGCGTTCACCTTCGACATCGAAATAGACGCGCTGGCCGCGTTCCTTTCGAAGCACTTCCAGTACCGTCATGTCGGGCATGGCCTCGGAGACGGCAGATTGCACCGGTCCGGGCAGGTCTGTGGGCGCCACTTCGGTAACAATGTCGCCTTGGCTTTGAGGTTCGGGCACTTGAGTTGGTGAGCAGGCCGACAGAATGCCGGCAGCGACGATGATGTGAGTGGCAGATTTCATGGATCAGGTCCCCCATTGAGTGAAAGGTACTTTGGCGAAGAGTTCCCTTTCGCCTTTGCGCGGGTCATTCTCGAGCCGGGTCGTGGTGCCGAATACCAGTGTCTCCCGGTTTGGCAGCGTATGTCGAGACCAGTCCGGCAACCCGGGATGATTGGGCTGGCCTTCCCTGGCCATGGAGATGAAGGCGCGAGACAGTTCGTCTGCGACGCGTGCATACTCGCCTGTTGAGGGAACCTTTGTGCCGCCATACGTGCCGGATTGGTCCAAATTGTCGAAGGCAAAGGCGATGTCCATCGTGTGCGGTGCGCCCCATTTTCCACCCTCTTCTGGCGAGCCGAGGTTGAACTGGTAAACCCAGGTCGGGCCGTTCTCAGCCGCGCGCATATCTGCCTCTTCCACCTGTCCGCGCCACGACCGCCCGGCCGTAGTGGCTGCAAAAAATACATCACTCGGCGAATAGGACGGGTAGAGGGCACGATACTCCATTACGACATCGTCTGGGTCGATGTCGCACCGCATATGATCTGCTAGAAGTGTTCGAACGTCCGACCAATCGAGGTGGAATGTGTCTGGATGCTTTGCGCCAATCAGGTTTCGAGTCTCGTCCTTCGTGTTCCCGAGGATCATGGGGATCGATGAGGACTGTCCCGGAGCGCCAGGCCAAAAGGGATGGCGGTTGAGAAAACGTCCATCCAGGACAGGACCAAAATATAGGCCGTGCTCCGGATTGACCGGATCACGCGTTGCGAGTGCGTCGATGAGGGTTTCCACCGGAGCTGCTCGCAACGCAGTTGTGTCTTCTGGTGCGATGCCGAGGGTGTCGAGATAGGCTTGTGCGCGAAGCTGGCCGTTCAAGGGACCACAGGCGGTGACTTGTTGACCGCTCATTGTGGCTGCGGAATGAAACAGGCCTCGGGCGGACGGCGCGGCCATCAGGGTGGCAATCTTTGCCCCCCCACCGGACTGACCAAAGACGAAGACTCGCGACGGATCGCCTCCGAAGGCGGCCGCATTGTCGCGTACCCATTCAAGTGCAAGCACAAGATCCCACATGCCGGCATTGCCGGAGTGAGGAAAATCCTTATTGAGTCGACTAAGCGACAAGTACCCAAACGCATTCAGCCGATGGTTCACCGTGATTACGACCACGTCACCCTTGGTCGCCAGGTTCGTCCCATCATAGAGCGGTGAAGATCCGGAACCGCTGGCATAGGCTCCACCATGGAAATAGACCATGATCGGACGATTGCCACCATCGGCCAGACCTGGCGTCCAGATATTCAGGAACAGGCAATCTTCGCTGACATTCTCCACATTTCCCAATTGCGGAGCAGTCGCCCCATACTCGGTCGCGTCCCGCGTATCCGCCCAAGGGACAGGGGGGCGTGGCTTGGCAAAACGCGTTGGCGCCGTATCCGCACCATAGCGGACGCCCTTGAAGATATTGACTGCCTTGCGGCGATAGCCGCGAACCTTTCCGTGTGTGGTGGTGGCGACAGGATGTTCGGATGGCTTGCCAGCGAGCCCCATGAGCGGAGAACTGAGTGCAAGCGCGGCGGTGCCGCGAGTAAAGGCCCGTCGGTTCATCGTCAAGTTTCAAGCCCTCCCTGCTTCACTGGTCTAGCGGCGCACGTCCAGATCCGTTTGCGTCAAAAGGATTTCCACCTCCCCAACACTCGTTCTGTTGTAATCTCCGGCCACGGAATGCTTGATCGCAGCTGCTGCCGTTGCGAAGTTTACAGTTTTCTGCGGCGTGTCACGTGAGATCAGGCCGTGCAGGATGCCGGCTGCATACGCATCGCCCCCACCGATTCGATCTACTATGCCGGGCAAGTCCATTACCGGCGAATGCCAGGTGCCATCGCGTGTTGCCAGACGGCCTGTGAGGCGGTGGTGACTTGCGCCGACCTGCTCGCGTAATGTCGATGCGACATATTTCAATCGGGGGAACCGCGCGAAAGCAGTCTTCTCCGCATCCTCACGCCCAGGATATTTTTCTCCAAAAACGAGCTGTACGTCCAATTCATTGATAAAGGCGAGGGTGGCGTGTTCTAGCAATTGGGCCAGAATCTCCGGACCATTTCCGGACCAGCTTTTCCAGAGCTGTTCGCGATAGTTACCGTCGAATGAGACGTTTACACCCTGCGCGACAGCAGTGCGCGCTGCAGCCAATGCCGCACCAGCCGCATCGGGGCCCGTGGCTGGCGTGATGCCGGAAATGTGTAACCAGTCCGCATCTTCAAGCAATGTCAGCCAGTCATACGTCGCGGCGGGAGTCTCAACGAAGCTGCTTCCAGCCCGGTCATACGTAATACGAGATGGTCTTTGGACTGCCCCGGTTTCGAGAAAGTAGAGCCCGACCCGACCTTCGCGCCTCTGGATCGAATTGGTCTGAACGTCATGCGACCTCAAATCCCTGATCACCGCGTCAGCAAGCGGGTTTTCAGGCAAAGAACTGACCATGCGGGACGTGTGCCCGAACTGGGCGAGTGAGATGGCGACATTCGCCTCGGCGCCGCCGACATGCACGTTCAATGATGGCAATTGCATCAGACGTTGATTGTCGGACGCACTCATGCGGAGCAGGAGTTCTCCGAAGCAGACGATTGTGGCCGCCATGTCTGGTCAACCTTTCTCCCGGCTCAGCGGGCCAGCCAGCCGCCATCGACAGGCAGCGTAATGCCCTGCACGTAATCAGATGCGCTCGATGACAAGAAGACCGCCGCGCCACCGAGATCGGACGGCTTACCCCAGCGACCTGCTGGAATACGGCCGAGGATTTCGGTGTTGCGCGTTTCATCGGCTTGCAAGGCCGCTGTATTGTTTGTCGCGAAGTAGCCGGGGGCAATCGCATTCACATTAATGCCGTGCTTGGCCCATTCATTGGCGAGGATCTTGGTAAGTCCGGCTACGCCGCTCTTGGAGGCAGTATAGGACGGCACGCGAATGCCACCTTGGAACGAGAGCATCGATGCGATGTTGACGATTTTGCCACCCTTGCTGGCGGCAATCATTTCACGTGCGACCGCCTGACTCAGGAAGAACAACGTACGAAGATTCACATTCATGACCGAATCCCACTCGTCAAAGGTGAAGTCGATCGAATCGTTGCGTTTGATGATACCGGCATTGTTGATGAGTATGTCCACGGCGCCGAGAGCTGATTTGGCTTCTGTGACGATAGTCTCTACACTGTCTGCCGAGCCGAGGTCTGCGAGGATCGAGTGCGTTTTGCAGCCGGTCCCAGCCAGCATGTCCAAGGTCTCTGACGGTGCACTTCGGCCGACAAGGCAAATGTCTGCTCCCGCTTCCGCCAGCGCAACAGCCATGCCCTGGCCGAGGCCTGTGTTGGCTCCGGTGACAATGGCGCTCTTGCCTTCAAGCCTGAAGGGATTGGTCTTCATGGGTCGCTCCGAATGTCGTCTTGTTGCGATTGTTGTCCGCTCGAGGCCTAGGAGGCGAGTACCTGCTTTACATAGTCGGTGAGGGCCGCATCCTGGCTGTTTGCGAAGAAGAACTCCTGGAATTTCTCACCAGAGACTGCAGCCTTCAAGAGATCCTGATCGACTGACTTGAGGACGGTAAGCATGTCCTTGCAGGAGGCTTCCTTGAGCTTAGTGAGAATCCCGCGATTCTCAGCCATGACAGCGGCGCGTTCTCTCGGATAGCCCAGGCCCGGCTCACCCTCGAAAAGCTTACGATAACAGTCCTGGAGATTGAGTTCAGCAGCCCAGCCGAAGCCCTTCGCGTACGGCATGGAAATCGCGTTGCCGTCATTGATCTGGGCGAACAGGAAGGCGTCTGTTGGATCGATGACAAGGCCACAGAATACGCCGGGCATTGCATTGCATGCGAGGTTGGAACCCATGCCTGTGCCGCAACCTGTAACAATGAAATCTGCTGCGTTTGAGTTGATCAGAATGCCAGCCATGATGCCGATCATTGGATAAGTCAGATGTGCCTCGTCGTCCGGGCCGGACATTCCGCAATGGGCAACGGAATGGCCGAGTGGCTCTGCAACTGAAGTAAGCGCGTCATGGACAATGCTGCTCTTCGCAGCCTGGCTATTTTCAATAATGAGCGCAATCTTCATGGGGGTATTCCTTTTGTTGCTTGAGTACTTCGCCTCGAAAAGCGTAGCTGGGATAGGGCGCGTCCGTGATCAGGTTCCGAATCTGGACCAGGACTGTCATCACCCCGGTGATCTTCGGTGTGGCGTGTTTGGTAACCGGTGTCATAACATTTGTGTTTCAGACTGACAACCGGTTGATCGGGCGAGAATTAGATTGTGCGGGTCGATTCTCGCACCACAAGCTCCAACTGAAAAGATTGTAGTTCCTGGTTGCCGCTGGAGCCTGCTCCACGCTTCACCAAGAGATCAGCGGCGGCGCGCCCAACTTCGCGGATAGGAGACCGAACTGTGGTAAGCGGCGGCCAGATCCTTGCGGATATTGGTGTATCGTCAAAACCGACAATCGAGAGGTCTTCGGGAATTCTCAAGCCAGCCTTTCGAGCGGCGACATAGACGCCAACGGCCATTTCATCATTACCGGCAAAGATAGCTGTGGGTCGGTCATGGCGGTTGAGAAGCCGCGTGGCACTGGTCACACCGGAATCAAATGTGTAGGCGCCTTCAACCGTCAATTCCGGAGCAAGTTCAAGGCCATAACCCTCAAGGCCGCGTTTGAACCCTGACAGGCGTTCGTGGGCCGAGCGGAATGTTTTTGGTCCGTGAATGTGCCCGATACGCTTGTGGCCGAGTTGTGCCAAATGCGCGGCGGCCATTTCTGCCCCCTGAGCATCGTGGGTCCGAATGCTGCGCGACGGAATGTCCAGTTCTAGTGAGGCGATGCGAACGTAATCGCATTGCTCCTCTCTTAAAATCTCGGCAAGTTCCTCATCTTCAGATACGGATGGAGTCAGGATTATGCCATGTGGTTTGTGTTGTAGGATGAAAGATCGGACGCGTTCGCGATAGCCTTCTTCCCCACGATCACAGGGCCGTAGGACCAGCTGGAAGGCGGTGTCCCCCAGGGTGTCGAGTATCCCGCGCTGCATATTGACGACATATTGCGGACTTGGATTGTCATAGACGAGGCCGATCAAGAATGATTTCCGGAAAGCCAGTGCGCGTGCCTGAGGGTTTGGTGTGAAGCCCGTCTCAGCGATGATTCGCTTCACCTTCTTGCGCGTTTCCTCACGAACAAGCGGTGACTCATTGATGACACGAGACACGGTTTTCTTGGACACCTCCGCCATGCGGGCAATGTCTATAATTGTTACCTGAGACCGGTCTCGGACCGGTTTGGCCTCGTGTTCATCGTCGCTCATGGGAAAGCCTTGCTATGCATCGTCTCTTTTTGACGTGATTTGGGGTGGCTTCAAGTCCCCTTGGCTTTCAAGCCGGAGTCCAGCGCTTCTGGAGCGGCAGGTTGCATCGTCTCCAAATCCCACAGGGCCGGATCAAAGGCGCGGTGGGTCGGACTCGCGGTCGGATATCCGCCGACTTGATTTTGACTGTCGATGATTTCACCGCGCCCCTCCGCCGTGTCGGCCAAAATGCGAACGTCCACTGAGTCCCTGTCCCAAGGGCGCGCGCCAGCGTTCTTCAGGACGTAGCGCTCAACCTGATTCGCAGCCAAAATTGGCAACCCTGCAACAATGTCAGAAGGTTCAGACTGTTCTGCAATCTGAGTGGAAGATGATGTGTAGCGCCCAAGCTCCGGCAATTCATGACCCCAGTGATCTATGGAGATGTTGCCAGATATGTGGAGGTCCAGGTCGCCATCGCCCCCAATCATGAGTAGCGGTAACCGTTCGCTGGTCGAGGGGCCCGCGCGCATCACGTTGCCGATCAGGTCCATTCGGCCCGTCTCCGCAGGCACGTCGCCCCATTCCAGTCCTTGCAGATTATAGTGAACGCCGCGCTGTCCGGGATTATAGATGAAATTGTTCACGATCGCGCCTTGTACGCCGCCCTTGAAAAGTGGGCTGCGCTCGAAATTGTGAGCGTATAGATTTCCGTAGATCAGGATATCGCTGACATTGTCATGTATGAGCGATCCCTTTGAGTGCTCTCCCTTCGCATGTGTCGAATGGGACAGACCTTCAGCGATGATGTTGTTGGTATAGGCGATTGTGTGTGATGTGCCTTCGCGCCAGTCTTTGGGAGTTTCGCCGGTGAAACGTGGGCCGGAAGCGGACAGGTTTTCATCCGTCGCCCAGCTAAGCGAACAGTGGTCGACAATAACATTGTGAGCTGCGATCGTCGTGATCGCATCTATGTCTCGGCCGCTTCGTAAGCCTTCACCCAGATCGCCCGGGCGAATACGCATGTGCTGAACGATAATGTCGTCGCCGGTGATAACCATGCCACCACGTATAAGGGTAATGCCAGGTGACGGCGCGGTCTGGCCCGCAATTGTTGTGTTGGACGAGCTAACTCGCAAATTGTTGCCATCAAGGTCAATGACGCCGCCCACTTCAAATACGATGATTTTGGGACCATCGGCCTCCAGCGCTGCTCTGAGTGTACCAGGTCCATCGGATTCCAAGCTTGTCACTCTGACGATTTCTCCGCCGCGCCCTCCCGCCGTCATTGCTGCTGGCCCGAGCGGACCCATCCACGGGGCAACTGGTACAGAGGCTGTTGTTTCAGTCTCCGCTGGAGCGACACCTAGCGGCTGTGCGGTGGCGCAGCCGGACAGGACTAACAGCGCTGACGCAGCAATCATTCTTGGGAAGGGAGCATAATTCGGTCTCGCCATGGGTGTTTCCTCACTTCTTGTCCCCGGATTTGCCGACCGATTTCAAGTATTCGCTCGTTCCGGATCACTTTTTATCACTATGGAGGTTTGAAAATGACACCGGTTTCCTATAGTGTCTACCCCAAGATAGGCAGGCTGAGGAAAAAGCGTGAGCGTAGTTGAAAATATAGCAAAAAAATTCGTTCAGGCGCGACTTGCCGCCGGCAGTCTGGCTGAGTATCCGGGCACTGTGCCCCAATCCATTTCCGAGGCCTATTCCATACAGGATGCCGCCATCGATATGTGGCCCGACGAGCTAGCTGGTTGGAAAGTTGGCCGCATTAATGGGGCAGATATTGATCGTTATGGAACGGATCGCTTGGCGGGCCCGATTTTCAAATCGCAAATCCACAATCAGACTGTCGGAGTCATGGAAACCCCCGTTTATGCAGAAGGATTTTCGGCGGTTGAAGGGGAGTGTGTACTGATTGTCTCGTCCGATGCAGAACCTTCGAAGACCGAGTATTCCACAGAGGACGCGATCGCCTTGGTCGGCTCGATTCATGCGGGTGTAGAAATCGCCAGCAGCCCTTTTTCCGAAATCAATGATCACGGGCCGCTGGTGACAATATCTGATTTCGGCAACAATCATGGTCTGATCATTGGCGATGAATTGCCTGAATGGCGGTCTCTGGAATTTAACCGTTGGCCGTTTGAAACCACGATTGATGGACTTACTGTCGGCACAGGAGATGCGAGCGGGATTCCCGGAGGTCCGATTGAATCCTTGCGCTTCATGCTAGAAAATGCCGCGCGTCGCGGAATGCCGTTGAAGAAGGGGATGGCAATCTCGACCGGAGCGGTGACAGGTGTTCACGCCGCAAGTGTAGGTCAGAAAGCCGTGATTCGAACCCGAGGGGCCCGGGATATCGATCTGCGGCTGTCCTCCGTCGGAAAATTTGTCGGTACCGCCGCTTAGGAAAGTGCTTTGTACCGGAACTGACTGAAACGAACATGACCCTTCCCGGCCGCCATCAATCCTGGGCGGAGGCTGAGGAAGTCATATGCCGTATTGTGGTGATAGCCAGACACTTCCATCTGAACATCGAATTTCTTCCATCTTTCGCCCGGCAGACGGGTAAAGAATGTGACGACGTGATTGTCGTTGCGAACCTTGATTTCAAGGTGTGTGAGGCCAGCATCCAAATCGTTCGGACGTGAACGCTCCTGACCATAGCGATGCATGACGAGGCCCTCCGGTCCGTAGCTCAAACCGCAGAATAATCCTGAATTGTAAAACAGGAGAAGTCCTGCACGTGACCCCGGGTCCAATTCCATCCGTGCCGTCACTTCATAGGCGCGATCTCCGGGGATCACACAAAGAGGCGATGTGTCGGCCGGGGTCTCACCCTTCGCGGTCATGCGCAATCCATCACCATCAAGGTCAATGCGATCATGTTCAACAGGCGAAGGATCATAGAACACCCATTGCGGACCCAGTGACGAGGTCGAGAAATCATCAGAAAGCGGAAGACCATGAGGCTGATGCTGGCTGGGTAAGGGTTTGGGGAAGGGGGTTGACAGGTCTCCGCCCAACGATTCAAACCAGCCGTCTTCTCTCCAACGGATTGGCTCCAAGAGGCATTGCCTTCCAAGCGTCCAGAACCCGTTCTCATAACCGTGTGAAATCATCCACCAATCGCCCGCCGGTCCTTCAATGAGGGTGGCATGTCCTCTCGACCACCAGGATTCGGAGCGGTCGGTGGTGCGGACTTGAGGATTGTTCGGTGCATGTTGCCACGGTCCTTTGACGGATCGGGCGCGCGCCGCAATGACCATGTGCCCGGTAGGGGGACCGGCAGTGCCACCCACGGCTGTCAGCATATAGAACCAGTTATCCTTTCGGAGGATTTTGGGTCCTTCCGGACAAAAACATTCGACATCCCAGTCTTCAGGATATCGCCAGGGGTCGTAGATGTGTTCCACATCCCCAACGGTCGAAAGGCCGTCGTCTGAGAGTTCAACCAGATCGCCGTTTGACAGGAAAAGGTATCTCTTGCCGTCTTCGCCAACCGCGTGGGCGGGATCAATATGATCCGGGAGGTCCAGATCGACGGGTTTGCTCCATGGCCCGTCTATTTGATTGGCGTAAATGACATAGATGGATTTTCTGTTCTTGCTCCGTGCAGGAATGTAAATGTAAAAACGATCCCCATGCTTTATGAGATCGGGTGCCCATACCGAGCCGATGGGATGGGTTAGCGCCGGACCCACAGGTTGCCAATTCACCAAATCGGTCGACTGCCAGATGAACAGACCAGGGTAAGCGTCAAAGCTTGAGAATGTGAGATAGTAGGTATCGCAGTCTCTGATAATTGAGGGGTCCGGCCTGTCGCCCGAGAAAATCGGGTTCAGGAATGTCCCATCCTTGCGGTCAGCGATTCTTTGATTCTCGTATCCTCTTCCCCAGTCCGGACGATTCGGAGCGGGGGATTCGCTTCTGACGGCAGCTTCTGAAGCGGGCGTCGTGCAAGCCTTCGTGGCGAGTGTCGTCCCCAGGAGAAGCAGGCTTTGGCGTCGGGTCAGAGAGTTCTTCATATGTTGCACCTTAAAAAGTGGCCCCTGCGAGGATCTCGCCGGGGCCACTCAGAAAATGCGCCTTGGGAGGATCGCAATTTTCAAAACTATATCGAATGATCTGGACCGGCGGCTTCAGATTGTGTCGCCGGTCCGTACCCCGAAAGTTCCCTAGAATGTATACCGGGCGCCGAACAGGAAGTTCCGGCCGGTATGATGGTAGAGGGTCGGGAGATTGAGCTGGTCAAATGTCTGATGCTCGAACTCATCCGTCAGATTGATGCCCTCAAAGGTCAGGTCGAGCTGATCTGTCAGCGCGTATGACATCGACAGATCCACGTTGTAGGTCGATGCGACACCCCGCTCCTCGCGACCTTCGGTGCGTCCCGAACTATTTGGAGCTCGGGTTTGGTATTCATCCCGATACGCACCGGATACGCGTGCCGAGAACCGGTCTGTCTCATAGTACAGAGTCATGTTGTGCGAGATTTCCGAGAAGTTTCTGATTTCGTCGGAATCGACATAGGTTAGGTTCCCTACAAATCCGGCATTCTGTAGAAGACCCGGCAGGAAGAAGAAGGGTTGCTGGTACACAAGTTCCAGACCCTGGATCGAGGCTTCTCCACCATTTGCCACCTGGCTGACCGCGACGATCGGATCAAGCCCGTTCGCCAGATCTTCTCCCAGTGGGCTGGTCGAAGAGGCCACGCTGGCCGGCAGACCGAGTGAACTGAAAGCCACTTCGTTGCTGGCAGGGGTCAGGAAGAAGGATTCCACGTCCTTGTAGAAGAACGACACAGCCAGAAGGCTCTCCTCTGCAAAATACCATTCGGCGCTGAGGTCAAAAGCTGTGGCCCGGTAGGGATCGAGCTCAGGATTTCCGATGCTGAATGTATATGGCTCGCCGCTGAACGTATCGAGGCTACCGCCCGGTGTCAGATTTCCGAGCGATGGTCGGGCCATGACTTTGGCGACGCCAGCGCGGAACTGAATTTGGTCGGAGGCTTCCAGAACAAGGTTCAGCGCCGGAAGGAAATCTGTATAGGAGTTTTCCACCGTGCGGAGCGCAAGTCCGCCACTGCCAGGCACATAACCCGAAGCAGTGGTAGTCGTTTCAACATACCGCGCACCGATATCTCCACGGAGATTCATGCCTGACAGGTCGGTTTCGAAGTCGAGCTGGACGTAGCCGCCCAAGTCTTCTTCTTCGACCGAACGGTTGCTTTGAGGCCTTGAGCCGATGTCCCCTGTGATATCCAGGATGCCGCTCAAGTCGATGGCGGCGTCCCAATTGGCGCTAACCCACGACGTATCGTTGGAGCCGTAGTCCAGTCCGTTTCCATAACCGCTTACCAGTCCAACCAAGTCACCACTGACGACTGGCGGCTCGGTGAAGCCGTCGAGATCTGCGACATTGCCGTCGATACGTATTTCGCGTGTCGAGAAGTCATATTTCTTGAAACTCAGTCCACCCGACAATGTCATGGTTGGGGAGAAGTCATAATACAGATCGGCCCGGACGGTCTCGAAATCATTGTCAGACCCCTGAGGGCGATTCCGGAACTGCGTGAACAGGAATTGGGACGGATCCGTTACATCCGTGTTGCCATAGCTGATGGCCGGGAGATTCAAATCGTTCCGAAAATCATAGCTATAACCTTCGACCGGGTTGGCAGCGTCAAAGAAAACTGTCGCCTGAACCGGGTTATCGAAGCTGGATGAGGACTGACCTGCAAAGAAAGAACCCCGCAGCGTGTCGGAGAAGTCGTGTTCGACTTCGAGTGTCAGCTGCGTGAACTCGGTCGTGTAGTAGTCCCGGCGATGTTCGCTGCGCATCGGGATGATGCCATTGCTCGTATCGGCGAGGACATCGCCTTGCAGATAGTCCAGAACGCCATCGCTATTCACGTTGTAGTCCGTTACCGCAATATTGTCGGTATTCGATCGTACGAAGACTTGCAGGAACTCTTCGTCGCGCTGTGCATCCAGCTCAGAGTAGAGTCCTTCCACCGTGATTGTGGTCCGGTCAGTTGGACGGAATTGTAGTGCGCCGGTTAGACCGGTGCGTTCCTGATCATAAGTGAGGCGACCATAGCGCGGGATGCGCGCATAATAGGAGTTGCGGACTTCCTCACAGGCAGCTGGCATCGGGTCCGCGCCAATACAGCCTGCGCCGTTCACAGAACGGAATGTGCCTTGATCATCAAATCGGACAGAAGAAAAGCCTTCTTCGCGGATTGTGCGGTCTTGAAATGCTGCAGAAACCAGCGCGCCAAACGTGCCAGTGTCGTTCTTGTAGGAAGCTAGGCCGGCAAGGCGAGGCGACGTGTCTTCTACGAGATCATTGTAGAGGGCCTGTGCGGATGCCGAGAAGGTCCACCCATCGTCATAGTCCAGAGGACGCGCCGTCTGAAGTTCGACAACTGCACCAAGCGATCCTTCCTCAATGGACGAGGACTGTGACTTTCGAACAACCAGTTGGCTGAACAACTCGGACGCAAATGTATTGAAATCGAACGAGCGGCTGCGGTTTGTACCACCAGAGGCGTCTGATCCACCACCGGTGGACAAGGCGTCCATACCGTTGATGCGCACACGCGTGAAGTCGCCCGAGAGGCCTCGCACCGTGATGCGCCGACCTTCGCCAGCCTGACGATCAATCGCGATGCCGGGAATGCGCTGAAGCGATTCAGCGAGGTTCAGGTCTGGAAAAGCGGCAATGTCTTCAGCGACGATGGCATCGACCACTCCGGTCGATTGTTTCTTGAGATCAAGTGCTTCAGCAAGTGAATCACGGAAACCGGTTACCACGACACTGTCGAGTACTTGGTCTGCCTCATCTGCCGATGGTTCATCTATGGTTTCCTGCGCATACGCTATGGAACCTGACAGCATTAGGCTGGCCAGGGACACGCCCGCAAGGATTCTGACTCTGGTGGATACCCGCATTCTAATTTTCCTCCCGATATTTATTTTATCACCGAATGACACCGGTGTCAGGAATGGTTATCCTATTTCACCCCGCTGTTCAAGTCTGTCTCGTTTCGATTCGTGATCCGAGGTTGGGCTTGCTTGGCGTAATTCTGCTCATCGGGGGTGCCGACGGCTCTCTGTTTCATGGGTATCGGATTCCATATTCAACTGGGAATCGCCACGCGCCGTGGGCCCAGGTCAGGCAACAAGTTGCTCTGTGACCCGAATAAATTCGCTCAAGCTCTCAGCCAGTTCTACTGTGAGTTTGCCGCTCTCGCTCATGTCCCGCGCGACCGATTCCAGAGAAAATGCGGCGGTTGAGACTTCTGTGTAACCGAAGCTACCGGCGCTGCCGGCAATAGAGTGAGACAATTGACGGATCTCTTCCAGCACCACTTTGCGGTCCTCTTTGTCCAAGATGGCCGCGAACTCTGCAGGTACTGTGGTGAGGTAGTCCCGATATTTGAGCTTGAGTTGCTCCATCGGATCGTTGACCGGTTGTTGCTGATGGGTGGAATCGGCCTGACCAGCCTGCTGTGTGGTGAGGGCTGAAACAAGCGCATTTAGTTGAACGATATCAATCGGCTTGGGGGCATGATCCGTCATGCCAGCTTTCATACACTCGGCGATCTGTTCGGGCAGGACATTTGCGGTCAGTGCTACAATCGGAATTTGACTGGCTGGCGCAGACAGAGCCCGAATCTCGCGTGTCGCAGCAATGCCATCGAATTCCGGCATCTGGACATCCATCAGGATGATATCATACGTGTCGCCCTTACGAAGGGACGAGAGCGCACCATGCGCCGACAGAAAGCCCTGAACCGAGTGACCGAACTTTTCGAGCCCCAATTCAATCAGTTCCAAATTCATGGCGACATCGTCAACGGCCATGATCTTGAGCTTTCCGAGTTGTGGGGTTATGCCAGTCGAGCGGAAGTCGGACATCGGCACTTCCGCAGGTTTGAACGGCAATACCAGTTTCGCAACCGTACCCCGTCCAAGTTCGCTTTCCAGGTGCAATTCTCCCCCCATTAGCCGGGCAAGAGATCGACTTATGGAAAGCCCCAAGCCTGTGCCGCCAAACTTTCGAGTGACGCTATTGTCAGCCTGCTTGAACCCTTCAAAGACGCTTTCCAGTTTGTCATCGGGGATACCAGGCCCGGTATCTGCCACTTCAAACTTCAGCAAGTCTCCCTCCTGGGAGGCGCTGACTCGGACTGATCCTTCGGTTGTGAATTTTGCGGCATTTCCGATCAGATTGGTCAGTATCTGTTTCAGCCGAACTTCGTCAATGAGGGCGCCTTTGCTCTCCACGACGGATGTCAACGGCACCGACCGAGAATCCCTTGCAGCGTGAACAAGGTCGATCGTATCCTGAACAAGTTGAGCAATGTCGACAGCACGCTCTTCCAACTGGATGCTTTCTGCCTCGATCTTGGAGTAATCCAGAATATCGTTGACTATATCTTTCAATAGGCGCCCGGCCTTCATCGTGCGGGTAGTGAACAGCCTTTGCTCTTCATTCAGATCCGTCTGCTCCAACAATTGCGTGAAGCCAAGAATACCATTCAGGGGCGTACGAATTTCGTGGCTCATATTCGAGAGGAACTCCGCTTTTGCCTTGCCAGCAGCTTCGGCTTCAGCGCGGGCTTCGGCCAAGGCCTGCTCCCTTTCCTTGCGATCCGTGATGTCCCGGAAGGTCGATATTACCTCGCGGGGGCGACCATCCTCACCCTGAATGAGCTTCGGATTGCCCTCCAGCCAGATCACATTGCCGTGCTTGTTCTTCACTCGAAATTCTCTTTGCACAGATGGATCAATGGCGTCATTCTGGAATAGTGATTGGGTGATTTCTGACGCACGTCCGCGGTCTTCCGGAATCGCGAAGTCCAATGTTGACAAGCCAATTGCATCTTCTGGCGAAACACCCAAAATCTCGCATGCGGGCGACGCATAGGTGATGATTCCATCCAAACCGAACTTTACAATGATGTCTGTAGAGTTCTCCGCGAGGGTCCGGTACTTGGATTCGCTATTCGCAAGTGCTTCAAGTACAACCTGCTCGTCTGTGACATCCTTGAACACGCCGAACACTCGCTCGACCTTTCCGGTCTTGTCCACAAGAAAATCTCCGATAGAGCGCACGCGCCGCCTCTTGCCATCCGACTTTCGAACAATCGTGGCTTGAAATTCCCAGCCTACGGCGTTGTTGACAGCGCGCTCGACCAGAGCCCGCACACGATCGCGGTCTTCCTCTGCGTAGAACATTATCGCGTCGCCATACATCGGGTTGAATTCTTCTTTTGTGACGCCGTGAATTGCATAAACTTCCGGCGACCAGTCCACTTCCTGAGTGGATGGGTTCAGAGTCCAGTGACCTACGCCCGCCATACGCTCGGCCAAGTGGGCCTTTGTCAGCATCTCCTGTTGTTCGCGTGACTTGCTCGACAAGCGTTCTCGAGACCGTCTGATATGATTGATCAGTCGACGGCGGTCCGAAGAGGCTGCTCCGACAGCGAGCCCGAGAATGGAGTTTGTCGCCAAGAATAGTTGAAGTGCCAGAATCTTGGAAGTGAATTCGGCTGACATCAGGTGTACTGGGCCAGTGCCAGCCAACGTGAACGGCAAAGCGATTGCCGTGATCGTGAGTAGTCCAATGGCGGCCGCTTTTACGCCTCCCCCAAAGGCGAGGAATACGAGCGCGGGGGGTACGAGGAAGAGGAATGGATAGTCGCTCTGGGCGAAAACGAAGAAAGTCGTCGCACACAATAGCCCCAGCTTCAGAATGTATTGAAGGTCAGGCGACGTGCTGACGAATTTTTTCGAGCGATCCGCCAAAGACCAGATTATCGGAGTGAACAGAACTATGCCTAGAAAGTCTGCTGAGAACCATACGAGGGCTTCAGAGAGTACGAGGGTCTCTCCACTCGTGAACAATCCTGTTGCAGCCATAAGGGATGACAAGAGGCTGCCGACGAATCCGCCCATGATCAAAGTAGAAATTCCCGCCAGGCTGATGAACCGTATTTTGCGCTGGTACATGAAAATAAAGGCGACGCAGCAGACTTCTGCTACGTTCGCCAGAGCCAGAATGAACGCCCGGAGAACCGGGTCTCCTGAATAGATGTTTGCGAGCACCAGCGCGGTCATCATCGCCGTGAGAAGGGGAATCCAGTTCCTGCGCGGGTTCTTCAGAAGCAAGACGATCAGGATCGCATTCGCTGGCCAGACGGCGGCCACACGCCCAGCGCCGCGCGTTAACTCGATCATCGCAACGGCAACGACGAAAATGACGATTCCGACACCTAGGCTTCTAGCCAACATGCCGAGGCGGCTGGTGGCGCGACTGGTTTTTCTAGTGGCTGATGAGGTGTTAGGAGCTGCGCTTGGCATGGATCAGATCCGTGTTTGTGTTGCCGTCTTGCAGTCCGCATGCAGACGGATTGTGTGATTGCCCGTGCTCTGCCGCAGGCGAATTCATGCGGAAGCTGCCCGGCATGGAGACATTTTCAATCAGAATGTAGCCAACGCAACACGGCGCTCACAGCTGTGCCTGTGCAAATACCCGGAAATCGCCTTTGGTTCAGCAGTACTGATCTCTTCAGAAAGATCACAGGGTGGGCGATCGCCATAACTGATCTGACAAATTGGTACCTGTATCCCCATCGTGTGTCCCCTAACTCGGTAAATAGATGAGCTGCTGATTTGGATGGAAACTTGTTTCAATTGAGTTTAGATCATCGGTTTTCCCGCAGTGGGAGAAATTCTGTGGTACAATGCTTTGAGTACACGGCTGAATTACTCTCTTGATTGAGGCAAGGGACCAAGGGGCTAAGATGTTTTCGGATATCGTTTCTTCAGAACTCAAATCCTTGAGATCCTATGCGCAATTGTTGCTGGGATCGATTGATGCCGGCGACCAGGTAGTCTGCGATGTTTTGGGAGACTTGATCGGATCAGTCCAGGCCGCAGGCTCAACGGGCGTGGATCGGGCGTGCCTGTTTCGTCAACTTGACCACAGGCTGCATCAGATCGCCCAAGCCCATTCGGTGAGTGACCGTGTCCATCCCATTCTACATGGATTGGAGGTCGTGGACCGGCGAGTGCTGTTATTGTCCATAATCGGCGGATTTGGGACGGAGGATTTGGCGCGGATCACCGGTTTACATGTTGATGAGGTCACCCACATTATTGCTCGTGTTGAGCCAGTTGTTGCAGCTGCCTCACGTACCGGCGTGCTGATCATTGAAGATGAGCCCTATATGGCGGAGCTGCTTTCCGTGCTGGTGGAGCAAACTGGTCATTGGGTCGCTGGAATTGCTTATACGCGCGACGAAGCCATGACCTTTGCAGAAAAGCGGGACATTGGATTAATCCTCTCGGATATAGATTTGGGTAACGACGTCTGTGGCTGGACAGTCGTTCACAAGATTCGCGAAACACTCGGCTATAGGGTGCCGACTATTTTCATTACGGCGCACCCCGAGCGGTTGGAGGAAGACGGGTGTGAGAATCGGGATGGGGTGGTACCAAAGCCGTTCGACATCTGGCGCGTACGGGAAGCTGTGAACAACGCCGTGCACTTGAACGCATCCATTTTTGCCTAATGTGGCTGAGTTCGAAGGGGTTCGCCTAAGGCAGGACCGCGTCGTCGCGTAGGTCACTGTTGGTCGACGCGATTTTGACGCTGACAACATATGCCTTTTCGTTTTCCATATTGGCAAGGATCAGGCCGGCTTGGTCGCTCGGGATGAGCCGCAAGAAGCCTGCCGCGAAGCCGGCGTCCATTTGGTTGAAGATCCCTGCGGCCTGATCTGGTTTCATTGCGCCGTACATCTGGGCAAGGTGCTGGATGTCCTCATTGGCCGCCTCTGCCATGCGTTGCCATCTATCATCCAACTGGATCTGGATCGATTTGAGGTCTTCCGCCTGCTGGTCCAGTTCCATCTTCCGATTCTGAAACTGAATTTCTTCCGCCCGCAGGTCAGAAATGCGTTGCTCGATAGTCTTCTGGTCTTGCTCCATCGCTTCGACGAGGTCGCCTGTAAGGCAAACCTTCCGCACAGTATCGGAATCGTCGACATAGCTCTTGGGCAGCACGTCAGATGGACGGCTGCTGAGTGATTCCGCACCTGTCGTTGCAAACGCCTGGGGCAACCACCGGGTCCCGCCTGCGATCGTGAACAAGGCACCGATCGTCAGAAGAACATGAGTGCGTCCGCTACTCTTTATGCCCATAGCTCTCATATACCCTTTTGGTCTTGATCGTATCATCGTCTTCGAAAAGATAGTCGGAACTGTCCAGACTGGAGGCTGCCTGGTTAGCGACGGCTTCAAGGCGCTTGGTCAGCCGCGTGATCTCCGCGACCCTATCTGATGACTGAGCAAGTGCGTCGCGTACAGTTATGCGAATCTCGGCATCAGCTGCCTGAATCTTGCGGGAGATCTCCCGATCCTTCATTTCGAGTGCATCTTTCAACTCCGTCAGCTTCTTGCCAGCGTCATGCGCCTCAGTGAGGATTGCGGTAAGTCGAACTGCTATTTCTCCAGATTGAGCCTTCGCTTCGTGTCGCGCTGATGAAACTGCGGCGACTGATTCGGACATGGCGCGAATGGATGCGCCCAAGCCATCCTTGGTATTTTGCAGGGCCTTGAGCCTGCGGCTGAGCAGGGCACAGTAGAGGCAAGCCGCAAACGAAACGAGAAAGAGCGCTATGTCGGAGGGATCTAGAGGCATCATCTTACCGTAGCAGGAATTCGGTTACGAGCACGCCGTGCGAAGCATCCGCACCGAGCACAATTTCGGATCGCATTGCGAGTTGCTCCCTCATCTTCGGGTAGAAGTCAGCTGACTCGAAATCAGAGAGCTGAAGTGCACGGAGGTAACCGACGAAAGCATCGACCAGCATGGGTTCGGCTTTCTTTACCGCGCTGACATGACTGTTGTCTGAGATGACAGAAGTCTTGATCTTAACATAGCGAGTGGCCGGCTCATTACCTATCGTGACAAGGATTTCTTGCAACTCTACATAGACGTGATCTTCCAGCGCGAGCGGCGTATGAGCCGGCTTGCCACCTTCGCCTGGCGCACATGCAAGTGCTGCCGCAGGGGCATTGGGCGACAGGAAATAGACGATCCCGAATGCGCCAGCCATGCTGACGACAGCCAACACCACAAGCGGGATCAACCCACCACCGGAAGACTTTTCTTCAGGAAGTTCTGTGTTCGCGTCAGAGGCCAAAACGTTACCCAATAAAAAATTGCTGCTGACAAAGGCTTATTAATTTCTGGGTAAAGGAAGCGTTAATGATTTCGCGGAAAATATTAACCAATGGAATGATGGCGTTGGGATCGGGGTTTTCTGGCCTATGAAACTTTTAGACACACTGAAGGCGCTATCAACGGCGCAGAAACTCGCACTTGTGGGTGCAGTTGCGGGTGTGGTCTTCGCCATGTCGTTGCTCGTTCAAGGTGCGGTCAAGCAGCCCATGGGCCTGCTGTATGCCGGACTGGACCCGATGCACACCGGTGAAGTGATCGCAGAGCTCGAAAAGCGCGGCGTCGAATATGAGATCCGCGGCGAGGCGATCTTTGTTCCGAACTCCGATCGCGACTCGGTTCGTTTTGCGCTGGCCAAGGACGGGCTGCCACAGCAGTCTGTCAGCGGTTATGAGCTGCTTGATGATGTGAATGGCTTCTCGATCACGTCGGAAATGTACAATGCGACTTACTGGCGAGCGAAGGAAGGCGAACTGACCCGCACCGTGCTGGCCATTCCGGGTGTATCATCCGCCCGAGTGCATATCGGCGCCAGCCTTCGATCGGGTTTTTCCCGATCCGGCCCATCACAAACTGCATCCGTGACCTTGGTTTCCAGCAACCGGATCAGTGCGAGCCAGGCTGAGGCTATCCAGTACCTCGTCGCCCTCGCTGTGTCCGGACTCGATCCGGCCGATGTGGCCGTGATCGATCCGAAGCGAGGTATGCTGGCGGGGCCCAATATCGACCGCATGGAAGAACCGGGAATCGTCGCCGAGGGCCAGTCGAGCACTCTGGAACAAAAGATTCTGCGCTTGCTGGAGGCCCGTGTCGGTCCGGGCAATGCGCGCGTGTCCGTGACGGTTGATGTCAATCGCCAACGCCAGCGCGTGTCCGAAGTGGTGTTTGACCCGAATTCACGCGTAATTCGCAATCGCACCAGCAATGACACCAGCGAAGCCAGCGGTGGTGGGGGCGGAGGTGTCACCGTGTCCAGTAATCTGCCGCAAGGAGCCGGAAGCCAGGGCGGCGGCAACAGCACGGTGAAAAACTCGACCGAGAGTGTTGTCTACGACATCAATGAGACACGCCGTGAAACCGAAACATTACCGGGTGAAATCGAACGTATTTCTGTTGCTGTACTGCTAAACGAACAAGTCCTCGGTTTTGATGCCAACGCCGAAGATTCTGCTCCCTTGATGCGCAGCTTGGTGGCCGATTTTGAACAATTGATCCTTTCTGGTGCCGGCCTTAACGCTGATCGGGGGGACTCTCTGACCGTAGACTTGATGCCGTTTCAGGAACTGGAGGTCGAAGAGCTCACACCCGCTCCCGGTCTCGTCGAGACCCTTACGGAGCGCTATTTCTGGTCTGCCTTGCAAGCCATTCTGCTAGGTTTGGTTGTGATTGTTCTGGGCTTCGGCGTTGTCCGGCCCTTACTGGCTCAGGGAGCGAAATCTGATCTGGGCACTGACGCAGGTGCAATCGCAGGCACGACCCCGGCGCTTACGAACGATCCAGTCGACCCCTTGGATTATCTTAAAGACTATACTCGGGAGCGCCAGGATGAAACAGCAAGCCTGCTTCAGGAGTGGCTGAACGAAGACCGGAAGGCGCTGGTCAATGAGTGAGTCGCCTTTCGCCAACCTGCCGAGATTTGACCAGACTACTGACGATACGGCTGGCACCGCCAGTACAATGGCGGATACTGTAACCGCTGTAGATTTTCATGAGCCCGAGGCGCCAGCCGAGATTGTGCCGGCGCTCGATCCGAATGTGGAAGTTCTCTTGACGCGATTGTCGGAAGAGATTGAGCGTACGAATGATCTTCTGCTTGTTCAAACAACGAACTGGGTTACCGCGATAGCGGAAAAGTTGTTCCCGGAACTTTCAAAAATGTTCTTGGCAGAAGAGATTGGTCGACAATTGCCAAGCCTGTTACCGGAATCGGCAAATCGAGTGGAAATCACGGCTCCCGAGCTTCTTGCAAATGACATTCAGGGTGTTGTTCAGCGCTCAAATAAACTTGCCAACCGGTGCCTCGTTTCTCCGACGCCTGCATCCGAGCGCCAGGGTGTGGAAGTGTCCTGGGTGACGGGCGGATTGTCGTTGGAATTCGACGGGTTGCTGGAGGCCTGCCTTGGCCGACTGCAGTCTATGCAAACGAATCAGAAGGAAACATTGTGATGGCTATTCCCGAAATGACGCCTTCGGACGAAAACATGATTGAGCAGGATGAGGCCTTGCCGGGCGGCAAAGTCTATCGATCCATCTATAACGTCCCGGTCAATGTGATCGTCTCCATCGGCCAGAAGCGTCTGACCGTTTCTGAAATACTGGATTTGAAACCGGATTCCGTGATCGCGCTCGCGGCGCGCATAGAAGACCCTGTATCTCTTTCGGTAGACAACCGGCTCATCGCGCGAGGCGAGTTGATTGAGACGGAGGAGGGTGGTTTAGGCGTAAAAATCACGGAGATCGCGGAGGATCCCGATGCTAAGGGGACTTGAACACCTGCCGCGTTTTGCTGGCGGCTTGTTCATACTAATTCTCCTGTATGCGCTTTCCGGCGCAGCTTACGCGCAATCCGTTGATCCAGCTCAGATAACCATTCCGGATGGATTCCTTGGGAATGGCGGCGAGGGCGGACTCAGCGGCTCTGTCGTACTACTGCTTGTTTTGGTGACAGTGCTCAGTCTGGCGCCAGGCATCGCCATGATGGCGACCTGTCTGCCATTCATGATTATTGTCTTTTCATTTCTGCGTCAGGCCATCGGCGTACAGCAAGCGCCTCCAAACATGCTCATTATGGCGCTTGCCATGTTCCTCACCTTCTTCGTCATGGAGCCAACCTTCATGGAAGCATGGTCTTCAGGCATCTCTCCATACATGGAGGGTACAATTGACGAGGGACAGGCCTGGACGGCCGCGACAACGCCTTTCCGTGAATTCATGACGGCCCGTGTCGATCCAGAAACCATCCCTGTTCTTGCCGATGCGGTGAACCGCCCTGTGGTGGAAGGGGAGGAGCCAACATTCGCTCTGCTTTCGACGGCATTCATGTTGTCCGAGATCAAGCACGCATTTCAGATCGGCTTCGTAATTTTCCTGCCATTCCTTGTTATTGATCTGGTCGTCTCATCTGTTCTGATGGCAGTCGGCATGATGATGGTGCCGCCGACCGTGGTTTCGCTTCCTTTTAAGGTTGGATTCATAGTTCTCGCGGATGGCTGGTTGAAGATAACGGAAGCACTTTTGCGAGGATATGCCGGATGAGTTCGGTCGTAGAGTTGAAACAACCGACACAAAGGCAGGCTGTAGCCAGAACAGGGCCACAGACTGGCTCCTCGCGCATTGCGGGTCTGACGCGTGCACAGAAGGCTGCTGTGGTCATTGCCATGCTTGGTGAAGCCGAGGCACGTCCCATCGTTGAGCGTCTTGATGACCAGACCATGGCCCAGGTTGCTGCTGCGTTGGAAACAGTTTCCAAACTTCCTCGGGAGCAGCTTGTTGAGATTGCAATCGACTTCCTGAAAGAATTGCGCGCCGCGAGCGGTTCGTTCTCCGGAGGACAGGACAAGGCTCGTGAAGTCATCGCGAACATCCTCGATCAGAAACGCTATGATCAGATATACGGTACTGGCGAGCCACAACAGGAAGTCGTGGTGGAAGAGGTTGGCGACACCTGGGAGCGGCTTGAGAATTATGATGCGCAACAGGTCGCAACCTATTTTCTGACACTGACCCCCAATATCATCGCTCTAATCCTGCGCCGATTGGATGTCGCTGCGGCATCGGAAATTGTCGGCTTTCTGGGTGAGGAGCAACTGGACCCGGTGGTCGGTCATTTGGTCGAGGATGAGGCGCCAGACCCGGAAATCTATTCCGTGCTTGCCCACATGGTCGAGATTGAATTGCTGAACAATACTGAAGCTGGTCCGGGCGCAACCGAAGATACGGCTCACTTGGAATCCATTGGTGAAATGCTCAGCCTTGTCCCGAGTGACAAGCGTGATCGGATCATGGCCTTCCTCAGTAGCGAGCATGAAGGCAAGATGAAAAGCATCGAGCGGGTCATGTTTACCATCAGCAGCCTGCCAGAAATTTTGCCCCGAGAAGCTGTTGCAATTGTATTCCGGGAACTTGGCGAAGAGACAATGGTCCAACTCCTTGCGAGTCTCCGCGAGGGTGGATCGGAAGTTTCAGATTATTTGCTCAGCAACATCTCGTCGCGCTTGGCGGACCAGTATCGCCTACAGCTCGAAGACGTGGGAAAAATATCTGCTGAGAAGGGCGAGAAGCTCCAACGTCAGTTCCTGATGTCCCTGATGACCCTCAAGCGGGAAGGGGCGATCAAGGTCGGCAAGCCTGAAGAAGACGAGGCCGAGTAGGGCCTGACACGAATAAGTTCCTGTCCAACTTGTCTTACCAGTTCAACGGATGATCAGGTCTGCGTGAAGGGCGCCCGCTGCTTTCATTGTGCGAATGATATCGGCAGTTTCCTGAGGCGTAACCCCTAGCGCATTCAGCCCAGATATCAACTCTGAGAGTGACACGTTTGGGTTCAGCATCGCAATATTCTTACTGCCGGTCTGGCCGATTGTGATGCGTGAGCGGGGCAGGGCGATGGACTCGCCTCGCGCAAACGGATTCGGCTGGGACACAACGGGGCTTTCCACCACCTTGATAGAGATGTTGCCCTGAGCAATCGCAACTTTGGAAATGGTGACATCCTCGCCAAGTACGATCGTACCGGATTTCTCATCAATCACTATTCGCGCCGGCACAGACACGCTGACGGGCAAGTTTTCGATATCTGCGAGGATACGGGAGGGCGTCCCATTGATCCCGCGAAGGTCCAGATCAATCGTGCCAGGATCACGAGTATAGGCGATCTGGGCACCATAGGCCGAGTTGATGACGTCTTCGATGCGGGCGGCTGTCGTGAAATCCGGATCGCGCAGGGCGAGTGTCAGGCTCTCGCGGTCATTGAAGTCATAGCCGATTTCACGCTCGATGCGGGCCCCATTCGGGATGGCGCCTGCTGTCGGCGTACCACGCGTTTCGCGTGCGGCGGCGGCTTGAACATCAATACCGGAGACGATGATGCTACCTTGAGCGACTGCATAAACTTCATTGTCTGCGCCCTTCAGGGGCGTGAGGATCAGGGTGCCGCCCTCAAGGCTCTTGGCGTCTCCGATCGAGGCGACCGATATGTCTATGGTCGATCCATTACGTGCAAAGGAGGGTAGCGTGGCTGTCACAAGAACAGCTGCGGCATTGTTGGGCTTGATATCCTCACCTTGGACATTCACGCCAAGGCGCTCAAGCATGTATGTCAGCGAGTCTTCTGTGAACGGTGAGTTTCGAACTGAATCGCCCGTGCCATTGAGGCCGACCACGATACCATATCCGATAAGATCGTTTTGCCGCACGCCTTCAACATCGACGATATCCCGAAGGCGGGTTTGCGCATCGGCAGGGGCGGAACCCCCGAAGAGACCAAAGCAGAGCGCGGCGATGAGGAGTGTTTTCCGAAGCATCATTCTTAGCCCAGATAATTCAGGAGTGACAGTTGGGACAGGCGGGCAGTAATCAGATAAGATGCTTCCAACGTCGTCTGCAGCGATTGCAGCTCCGTTGCGGCTTCATACTGGTCTCGCGCAGTCAGATCGTTGAATGACGCAGTCAGTACTGTTTCTTCCGTGTCGAGCGTTTTTTGTTCGATCGCATTCCGCTCTTCATATACGCCGAGATCTGCCCGTAGATTGGTGATTTGCGTTTCGCTCGACGACAGGCTCAGAGATGTCTCCTGAACAAGCGTTTTGTAACCGTCCAAAGAGGCGAGTGGGCCATCCGGACCCGAGATTGCCAATACGGCCAAATCTCTGATGAGCGACTTGATTGCGTCATTATCTGCGGTGACGCTCTCCGGGTCGGACGCGGTCGTGCTGCCTTGGTAGATATTCTGCAACCAACCGCCTGTTGGCGAGGTAAAATAGTCATCCAGCTGAGTCGCGAAGTCGGCACTGTCGGTTGCGCTATCCGCAATCAGCTCGATGTCAGCCAAAAGTGCGGACTGATCGGAAAAGGGAAGCGTGGATGTAGCGTCTCCTGCGAAGAGGAAGCGGTCTCCATATCGCGCATTCAGAGACGAGAGCGACGCGGACAGGGCGGCCTTTGCGTCCCGTGCTGCAATACCCACATCTGTTTCATGCTCGCCGCCGATAGCGCTCAGCATGTTTGCGGCGATGCCACTTGAACTCTCTTGAACCGTGCCCAGGCTTGTTTGGATCAGCGACAGTCGGCTCGCGCGCAGGTTGAGGACTTCGCGATCAGTTGAGATGTCTGCCAGCGCCTTCTGACCAAGCATGGCCTTACCGATCCGGCCGGATAGATGAAGCGTAAGGTCCTCATATCGACCCGTCGTGGCCTCTGTCGATGTTTTGCCGATCTGGGTCCGCAATTCAGAAATGTGCTGACCGAGGCTGGCAGTCATCAGGCCGGAGGAAATAGAGAAGCGGTCCATATCAGATCTCCATCAGCTTCTGCATCATCTGGTTCGCAATCTCGATGACCCGGGCGTTTGCTGCATAAGCCTGTTCGATTGCTAGCAAGTCCTGCATCTGACTATCGATATCGACTCCGGTCTCAGACAATTCGGCCTCAATCAGAAGGTCGTGCTGCGTGGATGCCGAAGAAAGCACTGATTCGTGAGAGATACGGGTTTGCCCGGTGAGTGACGCAACATGTGCAACCAATTCGGTTGCAGAGAAGCCGCCCTGGATACCGTTCGAATTCATCGATTGTATTTTGGTGAAGGCGTTGGACATAGCAGAAAGAATGGAGTTGTCTCCGGGCGGGCCCTCAACTGCGGCGCCGATGCCATCCCTCAACCGCCAAAGGCTACCGCCTTGTGCCGGGTCAACTTGGGCGTTCAGGTCGATGCGACCAGCGAGACCCGGATCGCCCGGCGTGCCTGTGTCGACAAACATGCCGAACTCGCCGGGTACTTTTGTCGGATCGATCGAGTCATCCGACAAGCGGGTCACAAGGTCGTTGGCGATCGTATCGAGTTGGGCTCCAAAATTTGGAAGGTCTGTGTCGCGCAAGGTGAAGAGCGCGCCGAACATACCACTCGATATAGCGGCGTAACTGGACGCACCGGGCGTCAGTTCCTGCCCATTCACCGAGAGGCCCGAAAGTGCACCATTGTCCAGTGTCATATCCGCGCCAAATGAATTGGCGGGCGAGAATTCCAATTGCTTGGCAGTTCCCGCAACGAGGTAGACACCTTCGACAGTTATGACATCCACAACGCCACCATCGCGCGGAATCGCTTCGATTGGCAGATATTCTGCGATTGTATCAAGTGTTCTGTCGCGGTCATCCATCAGTGCGGCTGCCTGGGATGTCGAGCGGTCCATGCCCGCCAGCAAACCGTTGAGTTCTTCGACCTGCTTCAGCGCGGCATTTACGACGTTCACGCCGTCTGCGATCTCGCGATCAGCTTCCGAGCGTTGCTGGCTGACCAGTTGCGAGAGATTGTTCAACTCCGTCACAACAGCATTGGCCGAGTCCAGCAAAGCGGCAAGCTGGGTGCTGGACTCCGGAGAAGTGACCGAGGCAGACAGGGCCGCCTCAAACTTGGAAAACTTGCTGAAAAGCCCGGTGCCTTCAGCGTCATCCCCTATGCGGGATGAGAGCACTTGCCATGTGCTGGACATCAGGCTGGACTGTGCAACATCACTGGAAAGGCTCCGGCGCTCTGCAGAGAGCGCAGAATCGGCAGAGCGCGAAATGCCTGAAGCGGCCACGCCGCTGGTGCGGCCGCCAAGCAAAGTTTCGCCCACCAGCACAGACCGCCGGACATAGCCCGGCGTTGATGCGTTTGCGACGTTCGTGGCGACAATGTCGGCCCGAAGGCCAGATACCTTCAGGCCGGATTGTGCTGCGTTGATGGCGTGGGAAATACTCAAAGCAGAGTTCGCCTGTCAGAGTTGCGGATCAGCGCTTCAGATTGGTTGTCTCTTGTAGCATCTCGTCGACCGTCTGCACGATCTTCGCGCTGGAAGAGTAGGCGCGCTGTGTTTCAATCAGGTCTGTAAGCTCCGCAGCGATATCGGTTGTGGATTCCATAAGGGCGTAGCCCTCGATGCTGCCCACCGGCCCGGTCCCAGCGTCCCAGAGGTACAAGTTTCCGCTTTCAGCAGAAACACGAAAGGCCTGACCGTCCAATGCCTTCAGTCCGTTCATGTTCGGAACATCACCAACCGGAATCTGGTAGAGGGTCCGGCGGAAGCCGGTATTGTAGATGGCTTGCAGATAGCCATTCTCGTCAATTTCAACAGACTGAAGGTCCCCGATGGGTGCCCCGTCCTTGCTAACCGAAGTTGGTGAGAAGTTGGCGGAGAGCTGAGTGATACCCGCGCTGTCATTCGGTCGGCCGATGAATACCTCGACATCACCGTGGGGCAGATTCAGCGTTACGGTGCCGGTCGTATCATCATAGGTCGCACCGTTGGACGCGGTGACACCACCGGTGTCGATACGGCCGCCATTTACAGCGCTGTCGGAGAAGTTGACGGCCAGATCGCCAATCGAAACGGCCGGGTCGCCTGCGCTATCGAATATCTCCACCGACCAGGCATTGCTTGAGCCTGATGCGGGAACGTTCGGGCTGAATTCCAAAGACAATGTTTGGGCCCGGCCCAGATTGTCGAAGTACTCTATCGGCAGAGTGTAGCTCTCACCCGTTCCACCAGCTGTAGTAGCATCGGCCGGAAGGTTGATGCCGAGTTCGATGCGCGATGTTGGGGAGGCAGTATACTGGGATGCCGCAATGTTGACAGGCTCAAGGTCGGTACCACTGTTGCGGCTGACATTGCCGATTTCACCGTCGGAGTTCGCAGGCCAACCAAGCAGGAAGAGCCCGCTCTGAGTCCGGAGGTTTCCGCTTTCGTCTGCGTAGAATGAGCCCGTTGGAAGCATCATCAGGCTGCGCTCCGACGACAGCGAATTCACGCCTGTATTGTCTGTAACCGGAACTAAACCGCGGCCCGAGACCGCAAGGTCGGTTGCGTTGCCCGTAGAGATGAGCGATCCCGTTGCGGCAATGTCCTTAAAGGCCGTAACCCGGACGCCGCCTGCGGCGTAAGCAGAGGACTGCTGTTGCAGAACCATGCTTGAAAAATCAACTTGGCTTCGCTTGTAGCCGTAAGTTGATGAGTTCGCGATATTGTCAGAAATGGCGGAAAGACGGCTTGAATTTGAGTTCAGCCCCATCACGCCCGCATTCAGGGATGAAGAAATGCTCATGGTCGACTCCTACGACAGATGTACTCTATCACTGGAGCGGATTTGTTAATAAGCAGATAACCTTGATTCATCTTTGGACTGGCCGTCCGTCAGGATGATGATCGATATCCTTCGGTTTTGGGACGCCGAAGGATTTTCCGGAGCGAGTGGATCAGTATCGGCCCGGCCGGAGACCTCGCGTAACCGTGATGGCATCATGCCTTTTTCGAGCAGAAGCTTGCGGATGACGTTGGCCCTGTCGGTGGACAGGTTCCAATTGTCGTAGTTCGCATCCAGACGGTATTGCAAGCTGTCGGTATGGCCAACAATCTTGATATCATTACGAAACGCGTCAAGCGAACCGGAAATCGACGCCAGCAATTCCTTAAGCAGGGGAGTGGGGTTGCTGTTGCCAACGGCGAACAGGGGGGAACTATCCGAGTCAATCACTTCGAGCACCATGCCTTCAGGAGACATCTTGATCATCAAGTGCTCGGAAAGCTGTTTGGACTTTTCGCCCAGTTCTTGTCTGAGGTTATGGAGATTCTCTGCGACTTCTTCCTTGCTGGCGCCGGACTGGGCTTCTTTTCTAGGTGAGTCGACAGTTTGTTGGCGCGTGCCGCCCGTGCCCATCTTGGCGTAAGTGTCTTCGGTGAACATGGAAGAACCGTTCAGTCCATCAGATCCACCGCCTGAGATCCGGCTGATCGGGATAGTCGGGTTGAAATAGTCGGCAATACCTTTTCGCTGATCTTCCGTGGTTGCGTTTAGCAGCCACATTAGCAGAAAGAACGCCATCATCGCGGTGACAAAGTCAGCATAGGCAACCTTCCAGGCGCCACCATGGTGACCGTCACCTTTGACCACCTTCTTGCGCTTGATGATGATAGGTTGCGTATTTGTCGATTTAGGATCGACCATTTGGTGTCCGCCCTGTGTTCAAGAATGTCCGTAGTAACAGGGCGAAATCAAATTACGGATAATCCCGGACGGCCGTTTGATGCGGTCTTGGTAACTATTCAGCAACCAAATTACTGAATTCCTACCAACGGAACTGGTATTCATATTTGCGGGTGTCTTGTGTCTTCTGTGCTGCAGAAAAAGATAGAAGCTGCGGGAGGCTTACCTCCCGCTGTCCGGCTGTGCGACGCGCTCTGGGCAACGTTATCTTCTGCGATCGGCCACTGGGCCAAGGATGTTTACGGCTTAACCATCATTCCATCCATTTCTAGTCAGAAAGTCCTAACGGGTAGCCAACCTGCCCAATCTTTTGAGGGGTCATATGCGTTTGTCTCTGTTTCGGAGGCTGTCGGTCCGGTTGTGGCCGTCGCAATCAACTCTATGGGTGCCCGCAAGTATGCGGCAACGCGGTTGCGTCAGGATGCAAGTACTCTGAAGAGCGCCCCGGACCTGTTTCTGCGGCTTATGTCCGAACATGCTGCGCGCGGATTATGGTCCCGAGTCGTCGCTTCGGCGACGCAGCAAGCGACCGCCAGCCCACCTCATCTCGCCGATTTCTCCGCCTCCGGTGACACATTCAGTCAAGACATCACGTACTTGAGCGTCGTCTATACGCTTGGCGGTGATGGTGGTGAAGACAGCTGGTTGATGGAAGGCGGTGACGATGCGCCAGAGATTCAGCTGGTCTTGAAGATGGATGACGTAAAAAAGCTTGTCCGCACACTTCAGGAACGTGTGGAGCCCAAGACCGCTCCTGATGAGACTGGTCGGGATGTCCTGCGGGAGCGGGTGCGGAGCACGACGGTCGTGCTCGATGCTGTGCTGGAATCCATGCCGATGACGATTGGCGAATGTTCACAACTGGAAGTGGGGCAGGTGATCACGCTACCAAATGCCAAGATGGACAAATTGGTTCTGAGCGCGGACACGGTCAGCGGCTCTTTGCCCATTAGTCAGGGCGAATTAGGTGCTTGGAAAGGTTTCAGAGCGCTCAAGTTGCGTTCGCCGGTTCCGGAAGACGTCATCAGAGAAATTGCGGAAATTTGAATCAGTCCCCGTGTCAGCGGAGGAATCGAAGGAGTTTGTAGGTGAACGCAATAGCAGGTCTGGTTGTCACGGTGGTGATGGTCTTCGGCGGGTATATGCTTGCTGGCGGACATCTGGATATCATCATGCATTCGCTTCCGTTCGAGATGATGATGATCGGTGGAGCAGCCACAGGTGCCTTTCTTGCCGGCAATGACATGACCACGATCAAGCATGCTGGTGGGGACATGGTCGCCGCATTTGCAGGACCCAAATGGAAGAAGTCGGACTATCAGGACCTGCTGTGTCTGATGCACGAACTTCTTAATGTCTTGAAGAAGAATCCAGTGGATATCGAGACGCATATCGAAGCTCCGCAGGACTCTGATATTTTTGCCAAATACCCCAAGATTCTGAAGGATAAGCGCGCGATCGAGATGATCTGCGACACCATCCGTTCCATGATCATGAACTTCGACAATGTACATCAGGTAGAAGAGCTTCTGGAGAAGCAGCTGGACAGCCTGATCGAAGAGAAATTGCACGGATCGCACGCCCTGCAGAACATGGCCGATGCCTTGCCTGCCCTGGGGATTGTTGCGGCAGTTCTCGGCGTTATCAAGACGATGGCATCCATCGACAAGCCACCGGAAGTTCTGGGCGGCATGATTGGCGGCGCGCTTGTTGGTACCTTCTTGGGCGTTTTTCTCGCCTATGGCATCGTCGGACCATTCGCGACACGTGTGAAACATATTCGGCTGGAAGAACATAATTTCTATTCAATGATTGGTGAGGTCCTTGTGTCGAACCTCCACAAAAACCCGGTCAATATCTGTGTCGAAGTGGCCCGTCGCCACGCACCGACGCGGGTACGCCCATCGTTCAATGAAGTGGAAGAAGCGATCCGGGGGTTAAAGCAGGCCGCGTGATGACGAGTCGCCTCTCCTTGCTAGCCGGGCTCGCCTTGATGGCGGGCTTTTCGGCGTTTGCTGAAGCGCCCGAAACAGCGGAAGATGCCGGGCGCGCGACCGAAGCAGATGAGCTTTCCGTGAATTTTCGAGAGTTCGTTGATGAGGCGATAGGGGAGGGATTGTTGACGCCGGCAGATCAGGCGCCGGTCTCCGCGTCCGCGCCCTCGGAGCCTACGCAATTGTTTCGCGGCCGGTTGTCGCCGACCGACGCTGCTGCGCCGGTAGAAGTCGATTCAGCCTGCATCAGCGACGCCGTCCTCGACCTTCAGGCTTTTGAGGAGTTCTCGACCTACGAACATTTCCTGAATTGGCGTGCTGAGCAGGTTGCCACGGGCATTAGCCTGACGCCAGCAGACGTGGCCATGGCGTATGTATCGATAGGTCTTTATGCTGAGGGGCGCCTTCAGGTGTCGGGGATGGAAGACACTGATAGTCGCTACATCCGCAATCTGTCTCGCCTGCTCGAGGACGGTTCGGTGCCTGACATCGAGCTGTTCGAGCAGGTCGCGGCCTGCAACATGTATGGTGACATCTGGTTGTCGCTTGCGCGCCTGTCGCTGCTCGACGAGAAAGGCGTGGATCTTCTGGACCTCAATCTCATGAGCTATCGGCGGTTGCCGTACCGGCTCAAGGTACGCACGGCCTCATTGGCAATCCCTTCTCTTGATCGCATGGGAAAAACCCTCCTTTCAGAGAAACTGATGGCGGATTTTTCGGCAGAAGAAATCAGACGGTCGCAGCGCCTGGCGTTTACCCGAGCGATGATTGACATGAACCAGGGCGGCATCGAGCGAGAGCGCCAGCTTCGAGAATTCCTCAATGTTCCAGAATTGCGCTCCGAGACAGCAGCCGTCCTCATGCGGCATGGCTTGCCGGTTGAGGCGAGCTTGCAGGACGAACTTGTTGGTGATCTCCTGAAGAATGTCCAGCAACTGCCGCGAGGATCAGATGTTCGCGCTAGTCTGGAGACGATGCTGAAAGGTCCTGGAGAAATTTCTGATTACGAAATGATCTCCGAACTTGCTGAGCTTCCTGCCATGCAGGACCCTGAAACACGCAAACTCTTGGGGAATCAGCTGGCCGCCCGTCTCCAGAAGGATTTTGAAGGTGCCGATCGTCTTGCCAGCCTGGCGGCGATGAGCGCCGTGGGGGAGAATGAAGACATACTTTCTGGCAATTCTGGTCACGATCAGATCGTCGAGTCTGCCGCCCGATTCGCAGGAAATATTGGCCTTTTGAGCGTCATGACAGCCTTGTCGGAAGACATTCCTGACAGCGAAGGCCTCACATCGGAACGGGCAGCCCTGGCCTTCCGCATGCAGGATTTCGCGAGTTTGCGAGATCTCACACAAACCCGATCTGACAATCCCGATGTTATGCGTCTTGCTGCCATGGCTGCTGTGCTGACCAACGACCGGGCCTGGCTCGCCAAAGTTGCCTCGAGAGTTGTGTTGGACACGCCAACCGTGGTCGACCTCATTGAAACAGATGCCGCTTCCGGCAATTGGATCCTACCGGCGGCAGTCTATTCAGCTGCAGAGCGGATTACTCAGGAAGACTATCGGCCGCGTATTGATGCCGTTCTCGCTTTGAAGTTTGGCAAGGCCGAACCGAGGCTCCAGCGTATCAAGTTGAGTGAGATTCCGGAACATCTCAGTCAAATCAACGCGGCGCTAAATTCGAATTTTCAGGAGATGCCCTGATGTCTAATGCGATCTATGCGGCTCTGACCCGACAAGATGGTCTGCTTCGAGAGATGCAGGTAATTGCCAATAATATGGCGAACTCCAGCACAACTGGGTTCAAGTCCAACCATGCCATTTTTGCGGAGCACATTGCTGCCGTAGGCGACCAGTCTGAGAGCCTGTCCATGGGCAGCCTTGCCGGGCATAACTTCGACCTTTCCCAAGGCGGAATGAAGCATACGGGCGGTCAATTCGATCTCGCCATTCATGGAGACGGATTCTTTGTTCTTGATACGCCGGCCGGCGAACGTCTCACCCGCTCTGGGGCTTTCCAACTGTCAGCAGAGGGCAACCTTGTTGACGCCTTTGGCCACCAGGTCCAAGGGGCCGGCGGCGGAGCGATCGCGATCCCGCAGGAAGTTACCAGAGTTTCAATTGCTCCCGATGGTACCATTTCGTCTGGCGAAGAAATATTGGGGCAGGTTGCGGTCGTCATGCCCGATGGCGAACTCAATCAAGAGGGCGGCACCATGTTTGCAGCTCCGAATGGTCATCAGCCAATCGAAGAGCCCTCAGTGATCCAGGGCACGCTGGAACAATCCAATGTATCCTCAATCCTCGAAGTATCTCGCTTGATTGAGGTGCAGCGCGCTTATGAGGCTGGTCAGACACTGATCGAGAAAGAAGACGATCGGATCAATCAATTGATCAAGACGATACGCCAGCTGTGAAGCTGGCTTAGAACCGTAGGGGAATGAAATGAAGTCATTGCAGATCGCCGCGACAGGAATGGCCGCTCAACAGATGCGCGTCGAAGTCATTTCGAACAATATCGCCAATATGAGCACGGCGGCCTATCGCCCGCGCACCGCCGAGTTCTCGGACCTTATGTACCAGCAACACCTGACGCCAGGCACGATCACGTCGCAGGTTGGTACCGTCGTTCCGGCGGGTATCCAGCTGGGTACCGGCGTAAAGCCTTCATCGGTGTCCATGGAAATCACTCAGGGAAGCCTCCGCCAAACGGGCGCTGAGCTTGACCTTGCGATTGACGGAACGGGCTTTCTTGAGATCACGCTGCCGTCTGGAGAGTCTGCCTATACGCGGGATGGCAAGCTGAACCGAAGCGCCGAGGGTGAGATCGTCACAATGGATGGATTCCCGCTGGCAGATGGCTTGGTCATTCCGGAGAATGCGCGAAGCGTTGCCATCAGCCGAGATGGCGAGGTGGTGGCCTATTTCGACGATGGATCTGACGGTCAGGCCATTGGGAACATCTCGCTTGTCCGCTTCATCAACGAAAAAGGCCTCGAGGCCATGGGCGACAACATGTTCCGAGAAACCGAAGCCTCCGGTCCGGCTAACCAACTCGTGCCGGGGACTGAGGGGATGGGGCTTCTTCGCCAGGGCTTCCTCGAGGAATCCAGCGTCGACGTGGTTCAGGAAATTTCGGAATTGATCGAAGCCCAGCGAGGCTATGAGCTTAACTCAAAGGTTATTACCGCAGCCGACGAGATGTTGGCTGCCACAACACGAGTGAGGTAACAGAATGATACCAGCTATTGCTTTGGGATTAGGGCTGGCGGCGCAAATGCTTGGTGGCTCGTCGCTCGTGGTCAAGGAAGTTATTCGCGCCGGCGACACGGTTACGGCCGCCAACATATCGACGGAGACGGGTGCTTTGGTCGACACCGATAACCCTCTGCTCGGCCGAGAAGTTCGCCGCACGGTGTATGTCGGGCAAGAATTGTCGATGGATGATACGCGCCCCGCGCGCCTTGTGCGCCGCAACCAACTCGTGACGGTAAAATTCGTCAGCGGAGCATTGGAAATCACGACGACTGGCCGAGCGATGGGGGAGGCGACTGAAGATGAAGCAGTCGCGATCCTGAATTTGAATTCGAAGAAGATCGTAAACGGTATTGTTCAGAAAGACGGATGGGTGCTTGTGCAATGAAACACTATCTTACATTCACCGCAGCATTCCTTGGCCTCACAGCCTGCGGCTCTGTGCCTTCGGCAGATGCAACATTCGACATGACTGCACCTGCGACCACCATGCCGGCGGTGATGCAGCAGGCCTATGTTGAGCCCGAAGGTACAAGCGATGCGTCGCTTTGGACTACCGCTCCTAATGCTCTGCTCAGCATGCGCCGAGCAAAGGCTATCGGCGACCTGCTGACTGTCGTTGTTGAGATGGACGATCAGGCAAGCCTGCAAAGCTCTCTGTCCCGGAATCGCAATAGCAGTGCTGACGTGAATGTCGATGCGCTGTTCGGTTTGCCGGAGTGGGCAAACGGTGTGCTGCCTGGCGGGGCGTCATTGTCACCTGGCGTCGACTATAATCGTGGCTCGTCAATGGACGGAAGTGGTGCGATGAATCGGGCCGAGAAGATCGCCTTTACGCTTGCGGCACGCGTAGTTGCGATGGAGCCGAATGGCAACCTGGTCATTCAGGGCTACCAGCAAACGCGCGTAAGCAACGAGGTTCGCATGCTGACGGTAAGCGGCGTAATTCGATCACAAGATATCACCCGGACCAATACGGTAACCTATGAGAAGATCGCAGATGCGCAGATTTCATACCTCAACAGCGGTGATGCGACATCGGTTCCGCAACAGCGGATTGGCCAGAAAATTATCGACAAGGTCGTACCGTTCTAGGATCCTGAAATGAAGCAAATCGTTCCTTCTATTGTAGCCTTGCTCGCAATTTCTGCTGGCGGTGGCGGTGCCTATTTTCTGAAGTCCGGTTCCTCGCCTTCGCCGGTGCCAGCGGCTGAGCACGAGAGTGATGGCCAGGAGAGTGATGAACACGCGGCGCCCAAGAAGGAAAAAAAGGCCAAGAAGGAAAAAGACTCCCACGGAAAAAGTGACAAGCACGGCGCTGCTGACAGTGGCGAAGTGACATATTACAAGTTCACGCGGGAGTTCGTCGTCCCCATGATTGAGGATGATCGGGTGCAAAGCCTTGTGATCCTGAACCTCAACCTCGAAGTCGACACAAGTATTTCGCAAGAGTTGTTTTCCAAAGAGCCCGTCCTGCGCGACAACATCATGACCACTTTGGTGAAACTGAGTAGTGGGGGGCGGACGCTTAACTCTATCACCGATGTCGACAATTATGAGACGTTGCGCGCCATGATCCTTACGAACCTCCAGAACGAGATTCCGAACGGCATTCATAACGTGCTGATACTGGATATGGCCCGTCAGGATCTGTGATCTGCCATTTGCCTGACATAGCTAGGATCTGCGGGCTTTTTTAGTTAGCTCATAGCCCCGGAATATTTGTTCACGCTCGTCAGGTCGGCTGATAGATGAGATGAGGTTCCGAAGCGGAGCCCGCCATTCTCGGTTGAGACATCGGTGATGGTGGTAATGACCTGAGGCGCTCCCAATCCGATGTATTCTTCACCTCGGTAATAGTCGATGTTGAACTCGAAAATCTCATCGTTCGTAATGGTGTCACCGGAATTGGTCTGACCATTCCATGTGTGGACTCCGTCTTCCATGTCCAGCTTTTCAGACCAGACAAGCTCTCCCTCCGAGTCCCGCACGGTCAGGTATGCGTCGTCAGCGTCGGTAGGCGTGTTGGCCAGATAGCGGATTTCGGAGCCTGTGTATGGCACCCATGATGACTCAACCGTTACGGTCTCGCCCAGCCATTCACTGGCGAACATTGTGTGGAGTTCTCCGATCAATGACGAAATTCCACCCAGCGCAGAGTTTGTTTGAACCTGCTGTTCAAGCGAGGAAAACGTCGCGAGCTGGTCAACAAACTGTGTCGAATCCATTGGGGAGAGTGGGTCTTGATTCTGAACCTGTGCAGTGAGCAGTTTGATGAAGTTATTGAACTCCTCACCAAATTGTTGGGTAGCTGCCGAAGAGGCAGTCGTCTGCGTTTGCGCGGCGGTGGTCGATTCGATCGTGCTCATGAATTCGAACTCCTATACCCGTATATCCAGGCCGTTGGTGACGGTGCTGGAGGGGGTGGCTTGTTGAAGGGGGGATGCAGCGACGGCCAAACTATCTGGGTCGCTGTCCAGGGCGTCGGCGTCAGTGTTCGACCAGCTTTGAGCCGGGTTCTGATCAGAGGGTTGCTCGCGAAAGGTCATATCCTGGCTAGACAAGCCGTGCTCGTCGAGGACCGAGACCAGGTCCGGGTGAAAGGCCCGTATTCGGCGAATCGCTTCGGCTGAATCTGCCGTGACCAGCACGTGTTGCAAGCCTTGCGAGTCAAACTTGAATTCAAGAGAGACCCGTCCGAGTTCTGGCGGATCGAGCTGAATTCGCACGCGGTTCGACTGCGTGTCTGATGACAATTCCCGAGAAATGATGCTCGGAATATCGGCGGGTACAGCAACATAATTCGCTTGAGGTTGCGCGGGGGCGACTACGGCTTGCATCGAGGGGGTGGAGATCGTCGGCGTCGTGCTCGTTACGGCTGACAGGCCCAATGTAGATGGTTGCCCGGTGTCAGATGCCGGGCTGGCAAACTCTGTTGCCATTCCGGTTGCAAATCCTTGGACCGGCTCCATAGACCCTGAGGTATTGAGTGATCCTGGCAGAGGGGCAGGTGATTTCCGGTCTTGCGGCGTGCCGTCCTGAGCGGTGTCGCCAGATGGAGCGGGCTGTGGAGTTCCAGCGGTGTTGAAGGCGGTCTTCTGGGGGGCGGGGGAGGGCTCCAACTCGGATTCGCCAGCCGCGTCAGCTAGCGCACCCATCTCAGTGGCTTTCGGAACAATAGCCGATTCGATCAGAGCATCCGATTCGATCACCGCATCCGGTTCGATGTCAGAGGCCTCTCGAGGCTCGGCTGGGGGTGCCTGAAACTGGAGCGGGTCATCAACGGCGACCGTTGCTGGCAAGTCCTCAATGGACGCATCGGCGCGTTCAGGTTCGGCGTCTGCTAGACCCGGCACAGTAGTGGTTTTGGTGTCTGCAAGATCCGGATCAACCATGGTCTTGGCGTCGGGTGCGCGCGGCTCGGACGAAGCCGACGCCTCTATTATTTCCGCGGCATGCGGGACCGGAATAGTCACGTCAGAATCTGTGCCTTTGACAGTGTCCGGATCGACATTTGATGTGACCAGTGGCGCTGAAACTTCCGGGGCTTCCTCAAGTTTTGCGAAGTCGGTTGCCTCAAGGTCGGCTGGATCAAGCTCTACATCTATGACGTTTTCAGATTCCAGATTCAGAAAGGCGATCGGCGACGCATTTGCGGTATCAGTGTTTACGCTCGCCATCATGACCTGATCTGGCGCTTCACCTTCAATAGTATCTTGTTCTGCTAAATGCTTCTGAAAAGCCTTGCCTAGTTCTCCATCCGCTAACGGAGATGCATTTGGCGCACCGCCAGATGAATCGACTGCGGACATTCCATCGAAGCTCAGAAAAGGCGTCATAGGTTAATCCAGATTAGGTTTCTCTTAACCCTGTTTGGCCCAACACTGGTAAAATAAGTTTTAAGCAAACGCGGTTCATTTCGCTGCCGCCAGACGTGAGGAGTGAGAGGTATGACAGATATTTCAGGCGCAGGCATGGGAACAGCGCCTCTGTCTGGCACCTCGCCCGCCGGAAACGGCGCAGGCAAGACTGCCATCGAAGAAATCGGTGTGAGGTTCGAACAACTGCTCTGGTCTGAAATGCTGAGTCACACTGGACTCGAAGAGGCCTTCACCCAGTCAGGAGGGGAGGCGGCTTCGGCGTTTTCGCGAATGATCATTGAGGCAATTGCCGAAGATCTCGCCGAAAAGCACCCCTTGGGGCTGAACGCGACCGGCATACCAGCCTCAAGCGAGGGCAACGAACAAATAGGAATTGTTATCGATGACTGACGCCGCGCGCGCCCAACAAATCATGTCTCAGGTCGAAAGCGTCCTGTCAGCCGAGAAGCATCTTCTGCTCTCAGGCCAGGTTCACCGTGTCGTGGAATTGTCTGAAGAGAAGGTCCAGGCCATGACGGCTTTCGAGTCCTTGCTTCAAGAAGCCGGTCAGATGCTGCGAGCGGAAACCATTCAGGCTCGGCTCAGGGGTATTGTACAGGCAGCAAGTGAGAACTCCATTCACTTCCGCGCCGTTCAAAATGGCCTTCAGAACATGGTAACTAGGCTCGGCCGCGTGTCTCAGGACTCCTATGTGGGAGCTTATCAGTCCAATGGATTGCAAACGCCATTTTCAAACGCCACCGGGAATTATCTTAAGAAGGCATGACGGTTAACTGATTGTACACGGGTCCTGTATACTCAGTGACGGCGAACCAAGATGGGTTGCGGGAATTCCCGACGTCAGGACGACGTGAGATCGAACCTAGGCAGCGACATAGCCGCTCGCCTGACGAACATGGGGTACATTCAAAATGTCCAGTATTCTGACTAACAATAGTGCGATGGTTGCGCTGCAGACCCTGCGCAACATCAACAGCAATCTCGAATCTGTCCAGTCGGAGATTTCGACCGGCAAAAAAGTTGCCAATGCGAAAGATAACGCCGCGATTTGGGCGATTTCGACAACCATGTCCACAGATGTTGAAAGCTTCAAGCAGATATCTGACTCTCTGAACCTTGGTTCGTCTACGGTCGGTGTGGCACGTCAGGCTGCCGAGCAGGTCACCAGCCTTGTTCAGGATGTCAAAAGTCTTGTTGTTTCCGCTCAGGAAGAAAACGTTGACCGGACGAAAATCCAGACCGACATTGATGCGAAGGTCGCTCAGATAACTACGATTGTCGGCGCAGCCCAATTCAACGGCCTGAACCTTATTAATGGTTCCAGCACCGCTGACGTGCAGATTCTTGCATCGCTTGACCGCTCGTCCGGCGGCACTGTCAGCGCATCATATATTGACGTTGAACGCCTGGACCTGTCGATTTCCAATACCGCTACGGCCGCAACGTTCGGTTCCACAGCTGTAGCCAACACTACGATCATCAATAACGACAGCGTGAACGCCGGGACGGCTGACACGCTGGCGGATGGGGCCAACCAGGACATCACGATTGCCAGTGTTGCCGATGGGTATTCCTACCGCATTGTGCTTGATGATTCTGCTACAGCCAACAGCATCGGCCAGCGCACCTTTGAATACGTTGCCAACGCCAATGACAGCACGGCATCTGTTGCTGCCAATCTCGCTAATCAGGTCTCTACGTTCCTGGATGCGACTGGCGATAGCAACTATACGGTTTCCCGCGATGGCGCCGTTATCAACCTTGCTAACGGGTCAGGCGGTACTCTGACTGTGACGGCAGCTTCTGCAACGGGCGGTACTGCAGGGACAACGACAGGCGGCCTTGGTAATCTTGCCACGATTGACGTGTCTACTTCTGCTGGCGCTACTTCTGCCTTGACTGCCGTTGAGTCCATGCTGAGCACGGCAATCGATGCCGCAGCTGCTTTCGGTTCGTCCCAGACCCGGATTGCTGACCAATCCGAGTTCGTTGCAACCCTGACCGACACCATGACCTCCGGTATCGGTGGTCTGACGGACTCCGACATCGAAGCTGCTTCGGCGAAACTGCAAGCCCTGCAGGTTCAGCAACAGCTCGGCGTCCAGGCGCTGTCCATCGCGAACTCTGCACCGCAGTCTCTGCTGTCGCTGTTCAGATAATTCTAACCGGCCCGGGCGCCTAGTGGCGCCCGGGTCACCCGTTTTGAATAAGAGTGAGAGCGTATGCAACAACTGGCTTACAAAGCGTATGGTGAAGTAACAAGCCGGACCGCGAACAGCGGACAGATTGAATACGCAATCTTTGAAGAAGTTACACAGGCCTTGAAGGCCGTCGATGCGCAGGAAATACCGCAGCCTACTGTATGGGCGGAGGCTATCGACCGGAACCTGAAGCTTTGGCAGATTTTGTCCATAGACCTGATGAGTGACGCGAACGAGCTCGAGCCCACTCTCAAGAAAAATCTGATCGCGCTTGCCGAATCTGTGCGCCGGATCAGCTATCATGTGTTCTCCCGCGAAGCGGAAATTTCCGAACTGGTCGAGATCAATGAAATCATTATGCAAGGCCTTGCAGGCCATGTTCCAAATCCAGCAATCATGGCAGCCAAATAGTGTCCGGACTAGTCCTCAAACTGGCCGCAGGCGAACGTTTTGTCGTAAACGGAGCAATGCTTGAAAATGGCGACAAACCGTCGACAGTGCGCGTTGTGGATGACAATGCCCGTATTCTCCGGTGCCGCGATGCCCTTAAGCCACAGGATGTCGATACGCCTACAAAGCGTGTCTACTACGCAATTCAGCTCATCATAACCGGCGATCTACAAGAAGATGACGTTCTTCCAGCCATTCTTGACGAGTGTGAGCGCCTGGAGGACGTATTTGAATCCATCGATCGCAAACTGCTGAGCGTTTTGCGCTCCATGCTAGATCGCGGAAACTTCTATTCGGCACTTTGCCACCTGCGCAACATCATTGCGATCGAAGCTGAACTCCTAAAAGTCGCTAGTTTGAAAACACAGTTTACTGAGCAGGCACAGGTCGCCTGACATGGTCTATCAGCCGGTCATCCCGATCACAGGATATGGCGGGTGGAAATTCCTGGAATCCACCTTTGACAAGCAGTTTGAAGGTTTCACAGATTCCGCCAGTGTTCGGAATGATCGTGAATATTTTCAGGAGAAGATGTCGTCTCCGGTCGCGATAGAAGACTTTCTTTCTGATCGGCGCCTGCTGCGTATCTCATTGACATCTTTTGATCTAGGCGGGGAAGAGTGGAAAGTCGGCTTCCTCCGTCACATGATGGAAGAGCAGGCCGATCCTGACAGTAGCTTTCTCAAGCGCCTTAACAGTCCGGCCTATACTGCATTTGCCACCACATTTACGGTCACCGATGGCAAAATCTCCCTGTCACAGGATACAATCGCGTCGCTTGCGGATGACTTTGAGCGCGCAGCCTTTCGTTCGGCTGTCGGCAATGTCGACAATAATATGAAGCTCAGCCTGAACTATGAGGCCAAGGTCGGGGATCTTGTCCGCGAGGGGTCCAGCGATGAGGCAAATCTCTACCGCCTTTTGGGAGACGTTCCGACCCGGACTGTCTTGGAAACGGCGCTGAACTTGCCCACTTCTTGGCAGCAGTTGGACGTCGACCAGCAGGCAGATATTCTGAAAGAGCGCGTATTGAGCGTGTTTTCTATCAGTAAGATTACGGACTTGGCCAATGAGGACGTCATGGACAAGGTACTCCAGCGCTTTCACACGATGGACTCGATCGCCAATGGTCAGTCCTCGCTTTCTTCCGGATCTGTGGCTTTGACGCTGCTCAACAACGCGGCGGGCTTCGGATCGACCGCCAGCCAGAACCTGTTTCTCAGCATCGTGTCGAGCTAGGATTTTTCGGCGGCCTCAACAGGGTCCAACAAGCCCTGAAGGTGCTGGAAGGCTTGTGGAATATGTCCGGTATTCGGCTCTGAAACGAAATTGTCCAGCTGCGGGAAGCGTTCGATGGATCGATCTCCGGCTGCGTCATGTCCTCGCTCATACAGATTGGCGCGCAGCATCGGCGCGATTTCTTCATAGAGTGCAATCGTCCGTCGGTAATCCTTGATGATTCTGTTTTCATCTGGTTTGGCCGCATCTGGTAGACATCTCGAGACACTGCGCAAAACATCAATAGCGGGATACCGTCCGCGTTCGGATATCTCCCGCGACAGGATGATATGACCATCCAGAACCCCACGGACCATGTCTGCTACGGGCTCTTCCATATCCGATCCAGCCACCAGGACGGAAAAGATTGCGGTAATATCGCCTTGGCCTTGCGCACCAGGGCCGGTCCGTTCCGCGACTTCGGCAATGGCGCGTACGGTTGACGGTGGAAAGGCGTTGAGGGCGGGAGTCTCTCCAGCTGAGAGAGATACTTCACGATGTGCTTCGGCAAAACGTGTGATGGAATCAAACAGGAAAAGGACCTGGTGCCCCTCATCCCGAAAATGTTCCGCAGTCGCGATCGCGCAGAGCGCGGCGCGTTTCTTGGCTCCAGGTGGGTCATTGGCAGTCGCAGCTACAATGACCGTTCGAGACAGGACGTCTTTGGGCAGAGTCTTGTGGACGAACTCATTCACTTCCCGGCTGCGTTCGCCGATCAAGGCAATGACGACGCGGTCCGCTTTCACGCCAGCAGCGAGCGAACCAAGGAAGGTAGATTTACCGACACCAGACCCGGCAAACAGGCCCATTCTCTGACCCTGACAGATCGGTAGGATCGTGTCAGTGATCATCCACCCGGTGGAAAGGCGCTGGCCTAGGCTTTTGCGGGTTGTGTTCGCCGGGGGAGATGCTCTCAGCGGGCGGCGAGTGGTGTTGGCGGCTGGTGCTATAGCGCTCTCGCCGGAAATCGTGCCTCGGTAGTCCACGATCTTGCCGAGCCAATGATCACCGGGCTCGACATAGGCTTCCTGTTCCAACACAGCTCGATCGCCAATTAGGATCGCATCAGATTCACCGTAAAGCATTGCTTTCACATGACCGCCGGAGACGGCGAGCACTTCTCCGAACACCTCACCCTGACGCGTGCGAACCCGAATTTCATTTCCCAGACGGGCGAACTGGCTGATCCCGCCAATCAGAATCAGTCCCGGTGATACCTCCGTGACGGTTCCCCAGATTCGGTACAGGCGATCAGGAAAATTGGGGGTCGGATGCAACAAGTAAACAGATCTCGCCTATTCGTTAACTCTTTCTTCAAATTACCCCGGCAATTCTTCCAAAGTATTAACTAGGAGCGATTCTGTGGCGATTCTCAATCTGGATGTCCTGAATGTTTACAGCGCCATGGCGCGCCATGCTGCTGAGAGTCAGAAAGTATCGGCGACAAATATCGCCCATGCCAACGATCCTGATTACAAGGCGCAACACGTCGAAGCCTTTCAGGACTTTCTCGCGCGAGCTGCATCAAGCGGAGCCGTCGATGCCGGCGACCCAGCTTTCAAGACGTTCGAGACGGATTTCGCAAACTCGCCGAACGGGAACTCTGTAAACCTCGAGCTCGAAATGTTCCGCGCAACCGACGCGCAGGGTCAGCACGAAATGGCGGTCTCAGTCTACACAAAGTCGCTTGACCTCCTTCGCACAGCCATTGGTCGGAAAGGGTAATTCATGGACTCACTCAAAGCCACGATGATGCAGGCTGTTTCCGGTATGCAGCTCCAGTCGAAACGAATCGATATCTCGTCCCAGAATGTTTCGAATGCCGACACGCCCGGTTACCGCCGCAAGATTCTGTCCGTCGAGCAGGCACCGACTGCTGCGGACGCCTTCATTGCGACACGCATCGAGCTCGATCAAACCGAAGGCGAGCGCAGTTATGATCCCGCCAGTCCGCTGGCGGATGCAGAAGGATATGTGACAGCGTCCAACGTGTCGCTGGTCACTGAAATGGCTGATATGCGCGAAGCGAATCGCGGATACGAGGCCAACCTGAACTCGTTCCGGCAGGCGCGAAGCATGTACCAGTCACTTCTCGATATTCTCAGGCGTTAAAGGGGGGCAGAATGTCCAATGTAAGCTTCAGTGCATACGCAGCGCTCGGTTCGATCAAGCCGGCCCAGGTTTCTGACAAACCAGCAACAAACCCGGCTGAAAAGTCGGGGGTGGCAGAGGGGTTCTCGACCTTCAAGGCTGCTCTGCAGGAGGCTGAGCAGACAGCCATGCAGACCGCTGTGTCCGGCGCGGATCCCCATGCCATGGTCGAAGCGCTAGCTCAGGCCGAGTTGGTCCTTGATGCCGCCGTGACTGTTCGGGACAAGGTCGTTGAAGCCTATCAGGAATTGCTTCGGATGCCGGTCTGATCAGGGCGGCCACACATGACCGAACTCGCCATCTTTGAAGTGTTGCGCGGTGCGCTCTGGGCGGCGGCCATGATGGCGCTGCCCATTCTTGCTGTCACGCTGGTGCTTGGGTTTGTAATAGGCTTGCTACAGGCGCTCACCTCCATTCAGGAAATGACGCTTACCTTCGTGCCAAAGATTTTGGCCGTCGTCGTCGTGTTCTTCCTGTCGCTTGGGTACATGACGCGCATTTGCCTTGATTTCTTTAATAATACCGTTCTCCCCATGATTTCGAATTAGGGCCGCCATGCCGACCTCACGCTTCTTCGATTTGTCAAAGCCGACCGCCATCCTCGCGATCGGCTTGATGGCGATTATTCTCATCATGGTATTGCCCGTCCCGGCTTGGGTTATGGACATCGGTCTCACGGCGTCCTTCGCGTTTGCCATTCTGATTTTCACGACCAGTATCTTCATCGAAAAGCCCCTGGACTTTTCGTCATTCCCGAGCGTGCTTCTGGCATCGCTGATGCTGCGCTTGGCGCTGAACGTATCCTCGACCAAACTGATCATCAGCCAGGGCCATACGGGTACCGACGCTGCCGGCAACGTCATCGAAGGCTTCGCCATGTTCATCATGGGCGGAAACCTGTTTGTGGGTCTGGTTGTGTTCGCGGTGCTGGTCATTGTGAACTTCATGGTCATCACCAAAGGCGCCGGCCGAATGGCGGAGGTTGGTGCGCGGTTTGCTTTGGACGCGATGCCGGGCAAACAGATGGCCATTGATGCCGATTTGGCTGTCGGCGCTATCAGTCATGAAGAGGCGCGCAACCGTCGTCAGAAGGAGCAGGAAGAAGCTTCCTTCCTGGGTTCCCTGGACGGTGCGTCAAAATTCGTGAAGGGCGATGCGATCGCTGGCTTGCTCATCACCGCCTTGAACCTCGTTGCGGGCGTCGGCTTTGGCCTTGCCGCACACGGGCTCAGCTTCACTCAGGCGCTGAACAATTACTCCATTTTGACCGTAGGGGACGGTCTCGTCTCCCAAATCCCTTCCGTTATCGTATCAGTGTCGGCGGCAATGCTTCTGGCGAAAGGCCGTGAGGACGGTGCAATCGATCTGGCGCTCGGCGCGCAACTGGGCGCGAATGCCACATCCCTGATGATCGTGTCGGGGATTCTCGCAATTTTCGCGCTGTTTCCGGGTCTGCCGTTTCTTCCTTTCATGCTGGCTGCAGCGGCGTTCGCGGCGGCATCTTTCTATATTCGCCGGCGGGAGCGCGACCTAGCCGCGAAAGCGGAAGCTGGCGAAATTGAAGAGCCGAAAACCAGCCTCGTCATTGGTGACTCTATTCACTCCGACGAGATCCACCTGGAGGTTGCCCCAGATCTGGTGGGCATGGTGCTGCAGGGGGCAGGTGGCTTTGAAAGTCGAATCGACAAGATTCGAAGGTATATTGCAGAAGAATATGGCTTCGTTCTGCCGTCCATCAGGATGACGGACAACCCAACGCTCGGGAAGAACGAATACCGCATTCGAATTCAAGGTGTGCGGGTAGATACAGGTCTTGTGCGCCCGGGCTCGCTGTTGGCGTTGATGGAAGATGGGCAACTGCCACACCTACAGGGTGAGAAGGTCAAAGAACCCGTTTACAAGGCAGCCGCCCGCTGGTTGCCAAGTACAAAGAAGCAAGAGCTGTCTGCTGCTGGTATCCCAGCGGTCGAGCCGACGGAAGTTCTCGCGACTCACATGCTTGAAGTCATTCAGGCAAACTTCACACTCGTCTTTACACGCATGGTTATGCTGGACACGCTGGATGCCTTGACTCATATCAGCGACAGCGAACGTGCTGCGTCCAACAGGCGGTTCCTTGATGAATACATTCCCGGGAAGGTTAGTCCTGAACTTCTGCTATCAGTGCTGCGCCTGCTGCTCGAGGAGCGCGTGTCGATTCGTAATCTGTTCCTGATTGTTGAAACAATTGCCGAGGTCAAAGCCCAGTCAAGCGCGCCGTCGCGCATTGTGGAACTCGTTCGCCAGCGGCTCGGATTCCAGATTGTCGATCGCCTTCAGGACGGTCAAGGCCGCCTTCCGCTGCTCCAGCTCTCCACCAATTGGGAACAAAAGTTCAACGAGCACGAAATCTCCCGCGAGGATGGCGGATCGGATATTGCCCTGCCTCCAGAAATGTTTGGAGAACTGACGACAGCGGTGCAGGCCAAGTTGAACGAAATGGCTCAGAAAGGTGTTGTTGCCTCCGTGGCAACCTCGTCCCGTCGGAGACGTTTCCTGCAAACTGTTCTGGCGAGCAAGGGCGTGCGCAACTCCGTTCTGGCGTATGAGGAAATCGGTTCCAAGAGCAAGCCGTACATCGTCGGCGTCGTCTGATGCTGGAAGGACTTCCAATCGGGCCACAACTTTCGGCCTGGATTATCCTTTTCATGCTGATCGTCGCCAGGTTGACCTTTGTCGTATTCCTGATGCCGGGGATTGGCGACCAGACCGTGCCGATGCGTGTGCGCATGTCGCTGTTACTGGGCGTGGCCACCCTGTTTGCCATGTCCGGCATCGTCACGGCACCTGTTGATATCTCAATTGCGAACTTTGTCGGTCTCCTGGGGGCGGAAACCATAATCGGGCTGGGCTTGGGTGTATTGCTGCGCACATCCATCTGGATTCTGAACATGGCCGGATCACTGATCGCCCAAACGATCGGGCTTTCGCAAATGCTCGGCATTGCGCTGGATGCTGAGGCGCAGACGGTGGTCTCGAACATGTTGGCCATGGCGGGTGCCGTCCTACTCTTGTCGGCAGACTACCATGTCAGCGTATTTGTTAGACTCGCTGAAATATACATCGAAATTCCGGTTGGGGGGCTCACGCAGTTCGATCAGTCCTTTGTCATTGAGGGCATGTTCAACGCCATAAAGTTTGCCGTGCTGATCGCTTGGCCCTTTGTGGCGATCAACCTGCTCTACAACATCTCGCTCGGCTTTATTAATAAGGCGCTGCCATCGCTGATGGTGGCATTTGTGGGCGCCCCCTTTATGATCGGAGCGGGGTTTGTGCTTCTGGCCATTTCGGTGTCAACTATTCTGATAGTCTGGATGGATCGGGTCTCCGGTTCGATCGGCTGGTGGTGAGGTAGGCAATGGCCGAGGATCAATCAGGTGGTGGCGAGAAGGAGTTCGAGGCCACCGAACAAAAGCGACGTGAGGCGCGTCGCGAAGGGAATGTCGCCCAGTCCAAGGAAGCCAATACGTTTGCCCTGTTCGCTGGCGTTATCATCGCTGCCATCATGTTCAGTGCCGTTGTGGCGGGGGCCATGTTCAGCGAATTTTCCGCATTGATGTATCACGCTGACAGCTATGCGGCGGACGTTTTCAACGACGGTGGCGGAGCAACGAAAGCTTGGCTGGCGCGCACATTGGTCAAGGTGATACCCTTGTTTGCGATCATGGCGGCCCTTGTACTCGCCACGCTGGTTATCCAGCAATCGATTGCCTTCTCGGCGAAGAAGATCAAACCCGAGTTCAACAAGATTTCGCCAACCGAAAACCTGAAGAAGAAGTACGGCACAAAGGGTCTGCTGGACTTCCTGAAGGATATGGCAAAAATGTTCTTTGCTGGCGGGCTCGCGGCTGTGTTCCTGTATGGGTTTGCACAGCATTACTATGCGAGTAGTGCGGTGGAGCTCAGCGATTTCTTCAATTTCACCTTTGGCCAGGTGCTGACGCTGTTCCTTATCTTCGGTGTGTTTCAGTTCGTCCTCGCTGCGATTGACCTGCCGCTGCAGCGGCAGCTGCATTCCAACAAGCTCAAGATGAGCAGAGAGGACATTAAAAAGGAGCAGAAGCAAAGCGAAGGCGATCCTCAGCTCAAGCAGAAGCGGCGCGAGAAGGCGTCCAGCATGAGTCGGAACCAGATGATGCAGAATGTCAAAACAGCGACCGTCGTCATGGTCAACCCGGAACACTATGCCGTGGCCTTGAAATGGGATCCGGAGGGGGGCCGTGCACCCGTCTGTGTCGCCAAGGGTGTCGACCATCTGGCTGCCAAGATTCGCGAAACTGCCACGGCCAATGATATCCCAATCTACCGGGATCCACCGTCAACTCGGTCCATCTACCGGTTGGTAGATATTGATGAGGAAATCCATCCTGACCATTTCGCAGCCGTTGCAGCTGCAATCAGTTTCGTCGATCGCATTCGCAAGCAGACCGGGGGCGCCCAATGACAGGTTCTCGCCCGAAATTGCTCAAGCTCGTCGCGCTGAAGCGACAGAAAGCGGAGCAATCTCTTGCAATTGTACAAACCGAGCTGCGCGATCTTGGGAAGCAACTGGATGCATTGCAGGAGGAGTTCGCCAGTGCTGACCAGGCGGGCGGAGATGTGCACGCGATGATGCTTTCAAGCCGATACGGTCATTCCAGACGGGTTCTGCATGATATGGATCGCAAGCGGTCGGAAATTGCGGACGCGCAACAAAGGTTCAACGCTGCGCGAGAGGAGCTCAAACGGATACTGAATTCCGAAGACCAGCTTATTCAGATGGGTGCGGGATCATGAAGTCGATCATGCTGGCGTGCAAATCAAGCAGCGTTGGAGGCCAGATCGTCTGACTGAACACGATTACGGCCATTGCTCTTGGCCAGGTACAATCGCTGGTCAGCCTGCTCAATCAGGCCGCTAACGGTCAAACCCGGCTGGTGCTGGGCAATGCCGAACGAGGCCGTGATGGCGCCGATGGGTGTCTTGGTTCCCTTCAGGACGAGCTTCCTTTCAGACATCTGTTCACGGATGCGATCAATCAACCGGGTGGCCTGTTGCAGGCCTGTTGCAGGTAAGATAATTGCGAACTCTTCGCCCCCATAGCGCGCTACGAGATCCTTGCCCTTGATGTTGTTGGTGACGATTGAAGCAAAAATCTTCAGAATTTCGTCTCCTACCCGGTGACCGAAATTGTCGTTCACGCGTTTGAAATGATCAAGGTCTGCCATTGCCAGACAGAGGCTCGAACCCTGTTTGTTTGCCGCCTCAACTTCAGCGGCGAGGCGTAGGTCGAAGGCGCGTCGATTGTAGATGGAGGTGAGCGGGTCGCGCATGCTTTCATTGCGAACCGCCTCGAGCTCATGTTGCAGGCGTTCGATCTGCTTCATTGAGGCCATTAGACCATCGCTGAGGCGACGACTCTGATCGGTCATCCGACGACTTTCCGACATCAGGCGCGCAACGGCAGAGGAGAGAGCAGCTGACGAGCTTGAATCAGACAGGCCGCGTTCAATCTGCGTCAACGCAACTTCGAACTGGTCGCTGTTTTCCATACTGGTACCCACAAGGTCCAGGATGCTTGAGAGTTGCTGTTCAACTTCCCGTCCGATGTTCTCGCGTTTGGCGTGATCGTCGGTAGGGCGCAAATGCATGTTGTAGACTTCGTCGATTTCATATTGGCAAAGCGCGCCCCGCTCCAGCATTTCGTCGACCGCAACCACAACCTTGTTGTCGGACTTTGCTGCATACGCATACATCAGCGCGAATGTGTTGGGGAATGGCGGCGTGCCATGTTCTGCAATCAACTGGCTGGCAGTATCAGCATGCTCATACACCTTGGCAAAGGCTTGCTGGTCCTCAGGACACACAAATACTGGCGTCTTGGATTCGCTCATCTGAACCCGTCCCCATCGGCAATTCATTTAACGTCGAAGTTTACCTTGCGTATGCGACCTTCAAATATCGTTAAATGTGAACTTTTATTTCGCGGTTTTGCGCGAACTATGAACCAGATTTATCTCCAGCTTTCGGCTGTTGTGTTGAGATTGCAGTAGAAGTCGGATGCTTGTTCACTTGGACGCATGCTGGCATTGTTGCGACGGACTTCACCATCTTCTGAAGTGGTGCTGTGCGATGTTTCCGCTCACATATGAAACTCCGTCTGGCGATCCCGGCGCGATTCGAACGCACGACCTACAGATTAGGAATCTGTTGCTCTATCCTGCTGAGCTACGGGACCGCTTGAGTAGGGTCGGCTATACGGGAATAACCGGAAGGATTGAAGTCGCCAATTGGCGGCTCTACGCTGCGACGCTGAGGATGGGCGAGTGGTATGGCGCGATTGAAGGTGGGGTTGGTGGTCTGCATGACCCTTGTTGCGTGCGGTGCGCCGGGTCCGCTGGACAGTCTGGAGCCGGGAGAGCGCGGCCGGGTTGTGCGCGTTGTTGATGGTGACACGATCGTACTCGATACCGGGCAAAGCGTGCGGCTAGTCGGGATCGAGGCGCCTTCGGGAGGTTACCGGGATCGCGCACCACAACCTTATCATACCGAGTCCAAGCGCATGATGGAAGACATGGTGCTCGGCCGGGAAGTCCAGCTCCACTATGGGGGCCTGACGCGTGACCGCTACGACCGGGCACTGGCTCATGCCCAGACTGTTGACGCGCTTGGGCCGACGTTCTGGCTTAACGCCGAGATGGTGAAGAGGGGCGGGGCCCGCGTGCGTGTTTACCCGGACACTGCGGCGGCAAATGCGCCCTTGCTGAAGTTTGAGCGTGATGCGCGTCGCGAGGAGATCGGCCTGTGGCGTGCTGTGGAATACCGCATTCCCTATGCCAGCGATTTACCGAAGGCCTATGAAGGCTTCCAGCTCGTGCGCGGACAGGTATCCGGTATGCGGGGAGCTGAAGGGTTTGGTGCAGTCTGTGACTTGTCGCTGCAGAACTCGGCACTCCGGCTGCAGATCCAGACGGCCGCGGCATCTTTGTGCCAGGAGGCGCTGGGGCTGGGTGTATTGGCGCGCGGCTATGTGCGAGGGGACGAGATGGAAATATCCCACCCGCTCAATTTTGAATTGGTGGAAGCTCCAACCAATTAGGTGCCGGGCAGCAGGCCGGATTCGTCCGGGTCTCCCACAATACGTTCGAGCGCGCGACGCAGTTTGCCAAGTGCCTGATGTTCGATCTGCCGTACACGTTCTTTGGAGATTCCAAGTTCGTGGCCTAGCGTTTCCAGCGTGACGGAGTCTTCGCACAGGCGTCGCTGCATGATGATGTGCGTCTCACGGGGGTTAAGTGCTTTCAGCGCATTGGCGATCCACTCCTTCCGGCGTGTCGAGTCGCGCGATTCCATCACCTGTTGCTCCGGAATCGGCGCGGCATCAGGCAGCAAGTCTTGCCATTCACCGTCGCCATCAACGGCCATGGGTGCGTTCAGGGATCGGTCAGACGCAGATAGGCGCGACGCCATGTTTTCGACATCCCGTTCCGGCACGCCGAGATGTTCGGCGATCCAGGTTCGGTTTTCCTTGGTCATCACACCGTCGCCAGTATCATCGATTCGGGCGCGCAGGCGACGCAAGTTGAAGAAGAGAGATTTCTGTGAAGAGGTCGTACCTGTTCGTACGATAGACCAGTTGCGAAGCACAAAATCCTGAATGGAAGAACGAATCCACCAGCTCGCATAGGTTGAGAAGCGCACCTTGCGATCGGGCTCAAAGCGGGCCGCGGCCATCATCAGGCCGACATTCCCTTCGGAGACGAGGTCCGGCATGGGAAGGCCGTAATGGCGGAATTTCGAGGCCATTGCGATGACAAGGCGGAGATAGGCGCGAGTTAACTCATGAAGTGCGCGTTCATCTTCTTCCTCGCGCCAGCGCCGGGCCAGTTCCAGTTCATGCTCGGCTTCCAGCATGGGGGTCTTCATGGCCTTCTTGACGTATGATCGATCCGCCGGGCCATTGGAGCTATAGGCGTTTGCCATGACGGGTCATCTCCTTCTGCGAGGTGGCTTGTTGCCAAACTAACACAGTCTCTACGGGCAAGAGCGCGCGCTGGATCAGATTCGTTCCCGATTTTAATCACTTTATGGAGAGCGCGATCACCGACGCAGCGTGGGCTTGACCTGTAGGTGGCATCGACCTTACGGTTTTCGGAACATTGGGCGAACAAAATTGAAGGACTCATGACGGATCTGGCAGATCTTGGTGTTCCGAACACGCGGGCGGGCGAAATCGTCCGAGGAACCCGGCGCTTGCTCGGCGGGCTCGGCTTTTTTGGCGTGACGGAAATGAGCCTAGCCAACAATCGCCGAGCGGACATCGCGGTGATTGGCCTGTCCGGTGAGATATGGATCGTAGAGGTGAAATCCTCAATTGCCGATTTCCGCGCGGATTCTAAATGGCCGGAATATTTGCCTTATTGCGACCAACTCTATTTCGCGGTCGCCAACGATTTTCCGCACGATCTGATCCCGGATGAAACCGGCTTGATCGTGGCCGACGCATTTGGCGGGGCGGTAGTTCGGGCGGCGCCAGAAGACAAATTGTCGGCAGCTCGGCGCAAGGCCGTCACCCTGCGACTGGCACGTCTGGCGGCCATGCGATTGACCCAGTCGGCAGATACTGGCTGGACGGCGGCACCGGGCTTGCTTACCTGACCCTCATGAGTCATGCCTTTCCCATTGCGACACGTGTAGAAGACGCCCTGAAGCCGGGCGTGAAGGTGGCGCGTACACGCGCAGAGGCCGAAGCCTTGGTGCCAGAGCACAAGATCGACTCGCTCGCGACCGATTGGATAGATGTCACCGAAGAAGAGGCCGAGGCCTACTTGTCATCGCATGCAGGTGAAAATGGCCCACACGGGCATCTCCAAAAATACGAAGACAATGAGGGCAACCCTGTCCTGGCTGTGACCTGGTGGAGGCTGGACGATCAGGCGGGGATCATGCCTTTGCCAAAGGCATCCAAGAAAAAACCGGCGGCTGAACAGCCGCCGGTGGAAGATCATACCGATGATCTCTATTTCCGGTCTGGCCGGACCAAACCACGCCGTAAACGCTACATTGATCCTCGCCAGATGGACCTATTCAAGACCAGTTAGATCAGATTCTTTACTGCCTCGGCCACCTTGTCTGCGGTGATGCCGAAGTGTTCATACAGTTTCTGGTAAGGCGCGCTCGCTCCAAAACCGTCCATGCCGACAAAGGCACCTTTAGGTCCAAGCCAGCGGTCCCAGCCAAAGCGCACGCCGGCTTCAACAGCCACTTTTGGCAGGTCACCCCCGAGTGTGTCGCGCTGGTATTTCTCGTCCTGCTCGGCAAACAATTCCATGCATGGCATCGACACAACGCGGACATGGATCTTCTCTTTGGCAAGGTCGGCCTGGGCCTGAAGGGCGATCTCCACTTCCGAACCGGTCGCGATCAGCACGGCAGATTCGCGCGACTTCACACCTGATGGCGAGATCACATAGCCACCGAGCGCGCTGAGGTTTTCGTCCGTATGCTCCTTGCGCGACGGGGCCAAGCCTTGCCGGGTCAGTGCCATTGTGGCGGGGCCTTCGGCATTGCTGAGCGCCACTTCCCAGCATTCGGCCGTTTCAACGCCATCTGCAGGGCGAAAGACCCGCATATTCGGCATAGCGCGGAGCGAGGCGACTTGCTCAACCGGCTGGTGGGTCGGGCCGTCTTCGCCAAGACCAATGGAATCATGGGTCATGACATGTACCACGCGTGCGCCCATCAGGGCGCCGAGGCGGATCGCGGCGCGGCTATAGTCTGCAAAAACCAGGAATGTGCCGGAGTAGGGGATGATGCCGCCATGCAACGCCATACCGTTCATCGCCGCAGCCATACCGTGTTCGCGAACACCATAATGGACATAACGACCGGCCCAGTCAGACGGTGTCATTGCCGTGGTTGAAGAGGTCCGAGTATTGTTGGACCCCGTCAAGTCAGCTGAACCACCAACCGTTTCGGGCACGAGATTGGTGATGACTTCCAGTGCCGCGCCGCTCCATTGACGGGTGGCTTTCTTCTCGCCGCCTTCAACCACAGCCTTCTTGTGTTTGATGATCGCCTTTGAGAGATTTTTCGGCAGGCGACCGGCCATGGCCGCATTGAACTCACCCTTGTGCGGGGAGGCCATCTGACGCTCTTTCCAGGCCTTGCGAGCCTCAACGCCACGCTCGCCGACTTTCTTCCAGGCTTTTTCGATGGCGTCTGGAATTTCGAATGGCGCGTGAGGCCAGCCGATGTTCTTACGGATACCGGCGATCTCGTCGGGGCCGTAAGGACCGCCATGAGCCTTGCCGGTACCGGCCAGCTTCGGCGCGCCATACCCGATGATGGTCTTGATCGCGAGGAAAACAGGCTGCTTCTGTTTCTGGGCCCATTTCAGGGCCGCCTCGACGTCTTTCTCGTCATGGCCGTCCACTTTGCGGGTGATCCAGCCGGAGGCTTCAAGCCGTGCGCACTGGTCGGTGGAATCTGCGACATCGATGTTGCCGTCGATGGTGACCGAATTGTCGTCCCAGAGGACGATCAGGCGGTCGAGCTTCATGTGGCCCGCGAGCGTGATCGCTTCCTGGCTGACGCCTTCCATCAGGCAGCCATCGCCAACAATCACATACGTCTTGTGGTCAACGAGGTCGTCGCCGAAGCGCGCATTCAGATGGCGCTCTGCCATCGCCATGCCGACGGCGGTGGCGATGCCCTGGCCAAGCGGGCCTGTGGTCGTCTCAACGCCTTTGGTGACGAAGTTTTCCGGGTGGCCCGGCGTATTGGCGCCCAGCTGACGGAAATTGCGGATGTCGTCCCGGCTGACAGATTTGTACCCAGTGAGGTGCAACAGCGAATAGATCAACATCGAGCCGTGGCCCGCCGACAGAATGAACCGGTCTCGGTCCGGCCAGTCAGGCTGGGTAGGGTCAAATTTCAGGAATTTCCGGAACAGTACGGTTGCAGCATCTGCCATGCCGAGCGGCAGGCCAACATGACCTGATTTGGCCGCCTCGACGGCGTCCATGGATAGGGCGCGGACGGCATTAGCCATGTCGCGGTTCGTGACAGCCATTCTGCTGGTCTCCTTTGGTTTGCGGAAGTCGTAGGCCAGACTAAGGCCGTTGCGTCAAGTCGCTTGGCGGATTGGGATAATACCGTTACTTCATTGTGTATATGAGTGAAATCGATCCTGCCATCCGCCAGCTCGACGAGGCGTTGTCACGACTGGAAGGCGCGCTCGACAGTCTGATGGCCCGCGCCGGCAATCCGGACGTGATCAAAGCTGAGCTTGCCGCTCTCGTTTCTGACCGTTCTGACCTTGCCCAGCAGCTTGATGCGTCGCTGGCGCGTGAGCAGCAATTGCAGGCGCTTGCCGACGAGGCGAGCGAAGCACTTGGCTCAGCCATTGAAGAAGTCCGCGCGGCGATCGGCCGGGAAGGGCAGCAGGATGGCTAAAGCGGATATCCAGTTGCGCGGCCGGTCCTATTCCATTGCCTGCGCGCCCGGACAGGAAAGCCGTATCGAGGCCCTGTCGAAACAACTCGACGCGCGAGTTACCCAGATCGCAGGCGCGGTGGGTGATATTGGCGATGAGCGCCTTCTGCTGATCACGGCGCTGGCCTTGCTGGACGAACTGGATTCAGCGCGCCGCTCAGCGCCCGGCAGCGCCACCAGCGAAGCCAGGGCCGCCGAAGCCCTGGTCAAGGCAGCAAGCCGGATTACGTCTCTGGCGGAACGCATGGAAAGCGGCAGCTGATCCCCGCGACGCTTTGCGCGTGGCAAACCGTCTGTCGCGCTCTATGCTCTCACCTTCATGCTGATTGAAAGGCTGCCTCATGCAAACCATTCTGATGACAGGCTTCTACATCGCGCTTGCGGCGCTGGTAATCGTGCTGGGGCTCGGCATCGCCAATCTGGCGCGGACCGATGACAATCAGGCAAGCCGTTCCAACAAGCTTATGCGCCTGCGGGTTCTGGTACAGGCTATCGTGATCGCGCTGCTCGTCGGTCTCGGCATGGTGGTTGGTGCCATCAAGATAGGATTCTGAGGGTAGCAACATGGTCAAGCTCGACAAGATATACACGCGCTCCGGAGACAAGGGAAAGACACGCCTTTCGACGGGTGAGCCTGTTGATAAATGGCACCCGCGTGTTGTGGCCTATGGCACGGTGGACGAGACCAATGCCGCCCTCGGTGTGGCCGCGCTCAAGGCCGAGGGTGATATGCTTGCCGCCATCCGCCGTATCCAGAATGACCTCTTTGATCTCGGCGCCGACCTTGCCACGCCAGAGCGGGGCAAGCCGCTGGAATGGACTCCGTTGCGCATCATTGAAAGTCAGGTGCAACGGCTTGAAACCGAAATCGACGCGATGAACGAGCATCTCGCCCCATTGGACAGCTTCATCCTGCCGGGCGGCAGTGATCTCGCCGCGCACTTCCATGTCGCGCGGACGCTGTGCCGCAGGGCCGAGCGGGAAGTGGCGGAAGTATTTGCGATGGAAGACGAAATCGTCAGCCCTGAGGCGCTTGCCTATATCAATCGCTTGTCAGACTGGATTTTCGTCGCAGGCCGTGTCGCAAACAATAATGGCGCAGATGATGTGAAATGGGTGCCGGGCGCCAACCGCTAGGCGCGCTGTGTCTCTTGCACTTCAGCCATCAGGCCGAACAATTCGATCACGGGTGTAACCACGCCGTCCCCGCGATACTCCCGGTAGAGCGTATCGACATTGACGGCGATGCGTTCGGCGTCGCCCCAGCTTGAATAGTCCCCGAGGGCAATATCCAGCGCAGCGTCGCGCGCACTTAGACCAGCTTCAAATCGCTTGCGCGCTTCTGTGTCGACGAATTTCAGATATTCGGCAACGCGTCGCACACCCGCCTTGTCCGTCACCGGACCATGCCCAGGAACGATAACATCGACATCCATCTCGCAAATTCGGTTGCAAGCGCCGATCCAGTTGGAGACCGGGCCAGCCCACATCAGTGGAGTGCCTTCAATGAACAGGATGTCGCCGGTGAAGACCGTCTTGTCATCCGGCACATGCACCAGCACATCGCCAGCTGTATGAGCCGGGCCGACTTCAATCAACTCAATCGCCTTGTCACCGACTTTCAAGTCCATTTGGCCTGTAAATGTCTGAGTCGGCGCGCGCTCTTCCACACTATCGAAATCGAACGGCGCAAAGATGTCGGCAAAATAGCTGCCGGCAGGCCCGAGCTGTCCGCCGAGCTTTTTGAACTGGGCAAGCATGGCAGGCGGGACTTCGATCATTTCCCTGGCGCTGGCCTCTGACGTAATTATCTCCGCCTGCGGACAGCAGCCATTCCCATGGCAATGATCGCCATTTGCGTGCGTATTGACGATGACACCAATGTCCTCTGCCGCAAGACCGGTCGCATCCTGCATCGCACCCAGCATGGTGCGGGTAAGCGGCATGTCGAACAGCGTGTCCACGAGCAGAGACTGGTCACCGTCCCGGATCAGGCCAGCATTGGACCAACCCCATCCGCCATCCGGCTGCAGCCAGGCATAGAGCCCGTTTCCCAGATCCTTCAGGCCATGTGTGTAGGTCCAGCGTTCAGCCATCATGTTCTCCCGTCCTCGCCCGCATCAAGGCGGGGAATGGACGGGAGGGCAAGGTCAGAACCGGTCGAGCAGGCGGCGAAGGTATTCGCGCTCTTCCTCATCATCGGATTCATTGTAGCGTTGGCGCAATTCTTCCAGGATGTCCTTGGCGCGCTGGCGTTCGGTGGCGTCCGGAATATTGACCTCTTCACCGCTGTTTCCCGGCCCGCCCGATGGGCGCCCAAATGGGTCGCTTTGCTGGGCGTCCTGTCCGTTGCGTTCTCGCTCCAGCGTGTCGAGCCGTTCGGCAAGGTCACGCGAAATTTCAGACAAGGCATTTGTTGCCATTTCCTGATTACGTGCCGCCCTGCGCTCATTGCCACGCTCAAGCGCATCTTCAGCCTGTCTCTGGGCGCGCCGAATATCTTCCAACGCGTCCGGATCGACCCGGCCTTCCAGGGCGTTCTCGCCCTCGATTCCGGCGCCCAGACCCTGTTCGCGGGCGAACTCCTCAACCAGCCGTCCCAGCCGGGCTTGTCGCTCGGCAAGTGACTCCGATTGTCCCGGCCCTGTACCTTCGCCCTCATTGCCTTCGGCAAATTCGCCGCCGCCGCTACCGGGGCGTTCGCCGTTCTCCTCGCCGCCGCCTTGCGGGGCTTCAGTCTGACCGCTACCGGCTTCTCCGCCACCGGGTTGACCGGAATCCTGTCCCTGCTGCGTGCCAGACTGTTGCCCGGACTGCTGGCCTGGCTGTTGGCCGCCCTGTTCCTGTCCAGACTGGCCGGGACGCTCGCCACGTTCCTGGGCCAGCGTGTCATCATTCAGCTGGCGCTGTTCCCGCAGGATTTCCGACAGACGCCGCATGGCATCGGTCAGTTCCTGTTCTTCGGGCGGCAGGTCTTCCTGTTCGCCATCGGCTTGCTGACCGGGCATGCCCGGCATGCCACCCGAGCCGGACTGACCCTGCTGGAATTCGAGATTCTGCAGCATGTTCGTGATGTCGGAAAGCAGCTGCCGGGCCTGATCCGTTGCGCCGGTCTCCGTGAGGTCCTGCAGCGCATTCAGCATGTCTTCGAAATCCTGCCCGCCGAGATCGGGCCCACCGGACATCGCTTCCTGATCCATCTGCATTTGCGGCTGCTCGCCGCCATTCGCGATAGCCTCGGCCATCTTGGCAGCGAGGTATTCATTGGCCGCATCACGGAAGGCTTCCATCCGCTGCTTGATCTCGTCTTCAGAGGCCCCGTCCCGCAAGGCCTGCTCCAGTGCACGCCGCGCCGCTTCCAGCCGTCTCAGGGCATCTGCGGCGCTGCCATACTCCGCGCGCAGAGCTAGTGCCCAGAGCAGGGGATCAACCTGTTCGGCCTCATCCTTCGTGGCCGCTGCATCCAGAATACCCTTGGCTGTCCGGAAAGTGAGGTACACGCCCTGATCGCGAATGTAACGCTCGCCTTTATAGGTCATGGCATCGAGCATCAGGGCGGCCTTCTGGATATCAGGCGGGGCGGTCCCGAGGCGGTTTGACGCCGTGACATTCAGTGCATCCTGGCGCAATGCGTCTTCATTCTTTGCCAGCTCTGCATAGTCGCGAGGTTCGCGCAGCACAGTCACACGCACTTCCTGAGCAACGCGCGCGATCGGATCGAGAAACAGTTTTTCCGGCAGCTTGAAGTCGACCGGTTCGCTCAGGCCGGTCTGTCCCGCCCCATCTGTGGCGACCAGGCGCAGCGTCACCGGCATACCAGCCCAGCGATGACGAGTCAGGTCCAGTTGGGTTATGTCCTCGGCCGATGTCGGCGCCGCACCAGATAACGGCACGGCGACATGGTCTGCTTCATCTGGCGCGGCTGGATTTGGGGTTTGCAGAGTGATCCGCAATTCCAGGGCCGAGACGCCATAGTCATCAGAAATCGACCAGGAAATTTCGGTCCGGTCTTGCCGGCCCATTTCAGGCGCTTTCACGAAGCGGGCCTCAGGGGCCTCATCAGGCGAGGTCAGTAGGCGCCAGCTTGCACGCTCGCCCCACCAGTTTACCGTCAGGCGCGTGTCTTCCATGATCCGGGCGCGCGCTTCAAAGGCGCCATCGGGGGTGGGTTCGAATTTCTGCTTACGTGTCGCTTCGCCCTTCAGAACCAATTTCGGCGCGCTATGCGCTTCGGTGCGCAAGGTGACTTCCGAGCCCTCCGGCACGCGGACATTTTGCAATTCCGGAGTGAGGAAAATGGGTGCGCGGCCCGTGTGTTCAGGGGGCGTGATCCACGCTTCGACCACCATGCCGTCTGCACCAACCAGGGCGCCATAATCTGGAAACAGGGCGCGATGCAGGCGCGCGCTCGCATCCGTACCCGCAAAAACGCCCATCAGGACCAGAAGCGCCGGAAGGACCGCGCGCATCCAGTATGGATCAAGGCGGCTCCACTCGCGCGACAGGGACGGCAGTTTCAAGCGTTGGGCTTCTTTCAAAAGGCGCAGGCGATGCTTCTGCCACAGCTTCTGGGATCCTCGGCTCGCGCTCGCCGGGCGGTCGGTTAGCGACGAGACAGGCCGCAGGTCTGACTGTCGGTCGAGCAGGCGAGCTGCATCCTCGCGGCTGACAGGCGTATAGCGCCGTCCGCCTTGCAGGATGAAGAGGATAGACCCGCCGAGAAACAGGATCGTCGCCACAGCGGCCATGGCCGAGCCCATGCGATCAATGACGCCCGCCAAGGCGATGGCGAGAAAGATCGCAACAAAGGTCAGGAAGGGCCAGAACGCCTTGAAAAAGGCGTAGACCGTCAGCTTCCGCCGCGTGGCGGAAACCTTGGCGTTGAGCGCCTTCATGCCGTCTTTGTGAGCCAATCAGGAACCTTTTCGAGGGCGATCATTTCTTCAAAGTCCGGGCGGCGACGGATGATGTCAAATGACGACCCGTTTACCAGCACTTCCGGAACCAGCGGTCTTGCATTGTAAGAGGATGACAGCACAGCGCCATAGGCACCTGCAGACATGAACGCGATCCGCTGACCGGGGCGGACAGCAGTCATTTCGCGGCCCTTGGCAAACTTGTCGGTCGACTCGCAGATCGGGCCAACCACATCGTAGGTCTTGCGCTCTGCGCCTGCACCAGCCTGATTAAGCGGCAGAATGTCGTGGTGCGCATCATAAAGCGCCGGACGCATGAGGTCGTTCATGCCTGCATCAATGATCAGGAAATCCGTCTCCGGCGCGGCTTTTTCATAAAGAACCGTGCTGAGCATGACTCCTGCATTACCCGTGATCACGCGGCCGGGCTCTAGAATGACCTGAACGCCGAGATCCTGTGTCACCTCGGCGATCATCGACGCGTAATCAGATGGCGGGGCTGGCGCGTCGCTGTCCTTGTAGGGGATGCCCAACCCACCGCCGAGATCGATCCGGCCGATATCATGACCGGCCTCACGCAGGCGTTTGGTGAGGCCCACGACCTTTTCGAACGCGGCGCGCATCGGGACAAGATCGCCGATTTGGCTGCCGATATGTACATCAACGCCAACAATCCGGATGCCGGGCAGGGTGGCGGCTTCAGCATAGAGGTCTTCCGCATCGCTCCACGGCACGCCGAACTTGTCGCCTTTCTTGCCGGTAGAGATATTCGGATGACCGCCGGCCGCGACATCCGGATTGACCCGGATGGCCACAGGCGCTTCTGCGCCGGTCATGCTGGCAACCTCTGACAAGCGCCGAAGCTCTGCGGCACTTTCGACATTGAACTGGTGAATGCCTGCACGCAGGGCCAGCTGCATTTCCTCGGCGGTCTTGCCGACACCTGAGAACACTATCCGCTCGGCCGGGATGCCTGCCCTAAGGGCGCGCTGCAACTCGCCGCCGCTGACCACGTCTGCGCCGCAGCCTTCGCGGGCAAGTGTCGACAGGACGCCAATATTGCCATTCGACTTTACCGAAAAGGCGATCAGGCAATCCTGCCCCTCAAACGCCGCCGCGATGACGCGGGCATGTCGCACCAGGGTTGCGGACGAATACACATAACAGGGTGTGCCGACCTCATCTGCAATCTTGTTGAGATTCACGCCCTCGCAATGAAGGCTGCCATCCTGATAAGTAAAGTGGTGCATGAACTACTCGATTTCGCCGAGCGCGCCATTGTCTATGGGCGTCGTCGGTTTGGCGTCTGGGATAACGCCGCCCCATTGATTGGTGATCGGGCCGTCTGGTTCGGTTGTGTCGAGTTCCGTTGCCACCGCCACCGGTTCAACCGTTTCGACGGGTGCAACGGCTTCGACGACCAGAGTCGTAGGCTGGCTCTGGCATGCGGCGGCGAGGCACAAGGCCGTAATGCCGGCGATCCATCGCGCGGCGGAGATTGGCTTGGGTAATTTCATGGAATGCTTCCTACGCGCCGCCGAGCAATTCATCATCGGCTCCGGTATCGCTGCCTTCGTCTTCACGGTCCGGTAGGCTTGGCAGGTTGTTCTGATTCTGGTCCGGCAATTCAGCGGGTTCCAGACCATCGGTTCGCTCACCCCAAAGTGGGTCTGGGCGTTTCAAATCCCCGGTCAGGCCACACGCGGCCAGATTGGCAGATGCGAGCAGCGCCGCAGCGAGAAGAAGAGGGCGTTTCATCAATGACTACTCCAGTCGAAGTCTCTGTTTCCACTGTGCCACTTGTTCGGCAACGCGAACAGGGCTTGTAGCGCCATAAGATGTCCGAGATGAGGCAGACGCCTCAACTGTCAGCACATCGAATACCGCATCGGTAATTTCGGCGTTCACGCTCTGCATGTCGGCCAATGTCAGATCTGACAGATCGCAGGCTTTCTCCTCAGCCTTCGCGACCAATTGGCCCGTGACATGGTGGGCATCCCGGAACGGAAGACCCAGCTCACGGACCAGCCAATCAGCAAGGTCGGTGGCGGTCGAAAATCCCTTCGCGGCTGCCGCGCGCATATTATCGGGTTTGAAACGGATCGTCTCGATCATGCCGGTCATGGCGCGAACACAAAGATTATAGGTGTCGAAGGCTTCAAAGGTCAGGCGCTTGTCGTCCTGAAGGTCCTTGGCATAGGCCAACGGTAGCGCTTTGACCGCGCCCTGCAGGGAGCTGTAGAGGCCGGTAATCAGGCTCGCCTTGGCACGGATCAGTTCGGCAGCATCCGGATTGCGCTTTTGCGGCATGATGGACGAACCGGTCGACCAGGCGTCGGTGAGCTGCGCAAATCCAAACTGAGCACTGGTCCAGAGCACGATCTCTTCGGCAAGGCGGGACAAATGCGTCGCAGCGATGGACAGGGCCGCCAGGGCTTCCAGTGCAAAATCGCGCGCCGACACCGCATCCAGCGAATTGGCCATGGGGCGGGCAAAGCCCAACGCTTCCGCGGTCATGTCTCGGTCGATGGGGAATCCGGTGCCAGCTAGCGCCGCAGAGCCCAGCGGGCACTCATTCAAACGCTCGGCACAATCGAGCAGGCGCGAGCGGTCGCGTTCCAGCATTTCGGCATAGGCCAGCAAATGATGGCCCAGTGTGACGGGCTGTGCGGTCTGGAGGTGCGTGAAGCCCGGCATCACGGTTTCTGTATTCTCGCCGGCGCGACTGACCAGAGCGCTCTGCAGGCCAGCGACCAATTGCATGGCCTCGTCGAGTGCGCCGCGGGTCCAGAGGCGGAAATCGGTGACGACCTGGTCATTGCGCGATCGCGCCGTGTGCAGTCGGCCTGCGGGTTCGCCAATCAGCTCCTTCAGGCGCGCTTCGACATTCATATGAATGTCTTCGAGCTCCCGGCGGAAAGGGAACGATCCGTTCCTTAATTCCTCGGCAACCGTATCAAGGCCGCCCTGAATGGCTTCATTGTCGGCCTCGGAGATGATGCCCATTTCAGCCAACATGTCGGCATGGGCGCGGCTGCCGGCGATATCTTCAGCGGCCATCCGGCGGTCAATGTCGAGGGATGCGTTGATTTCTTCCATGATGTCGGTCGGGGTCGCGGCAAAGCGTCCGCCCCACATTGTCTGGCCTTTGCCTGTCGTCACTGCCATATCCCTTCAAACTCGTATTGGAGACCGCGCCCCATGACCCGTCTGGCCTATATCGCCCTCTTCTTGATCGGCCTGATCGCAATTGTCTATGCGCTGATGAGCGCAGGGGGTGGAAAACCTTCAGAAAACAGGTTGGAAGCCTATGCAAGAGGCGAAATCGAGAAACTTGATTTCTCTCAGGCTGGAACATCCGCCTCAAACGCGCCCTTCTATCTGGAAGACGGCTCAGCCGTTTCGCTGGATGCGTTCATGGGGAAAGTTGTTCTGGTGAATTTCTGGGCCACATGGTGTGCGCCCTGCGAAAAGGAAATGCCGTCGCTCGGAGCGCTTCAGACCGCGCGGGGCGGGGACCGGTTTGAAGTGGTTGCGATCAGCGTTGATGCCCAAGAAGACCTTTCCTATGCCGCGCAGCGCCTCGGTGAACTGGGTGCGAGCAACATCACGTTCCACAGCGCAACGCCGGAACAGTTTGAGATCGTTTACGATAGTGGCGTTCAGGGCTTTCCCACGACGATCCTGTACGATGCGAGCGGCGTGGAGATCGCGCGTCTGGCCGGGGATGCCGACTGGAGTTCTATCGAAGCGGTCGGATTCATCGACGCGCTGCTAAAGAATTGAGGCTGCCAGTCGGGCCCGGGCGATCTGGGTTCCCATGGCCGGTTCAGGCGCAACCGCATCGACCATGACCGGACCGTCGCCGGGCCACATGCGGACCAGCAATTCCAGTTCCAGCACCAGGTCATCCGCGCCTTCCATATTTCGGGCCACGTCGCGCGCGGTCGCCGCATAGCCATATGCCGCTTGATAGGCCGGGGCGCGGTCAATCGCGGCATCAATAACGCCGACCCCATATTCGTCGCCGCAAAGTTCCAGCAGGAAGAGAACAAGATCCAGCTGTTCGAGGCCTGTTGCCTCCAGCGTCTCTGCAAGGTTGGCCTTGGCGGCGATGAGCGCGTCTTCAATGTCCTCTGCGGGTGTTCCGGCTGTTGCGGCGGCGTGGACAGTCTCATAGACGCTGGTGTCGAAGCCAAATGCGCCAAATCCGTCGCGTTCCGACTGGGTTTCAAGCGACACCGCGTGATTGAGTTGCGCCGCTGCGAGGTCTGGCGCGCCCGCGCGGTAGAGTGCCAAGCCCGCCTCGATATGACCGGCGAGTACAGCGACGCGCTTGTCTGCCGTCAGGATGCGTACGCCGACCGACGTGCTGACTTCATTGCCTGTCAGGGCGCGGTCCGTTTCGATTTGCAGTGAATTTTCTGGTGGTGCAGTTTCCGGTGCCGCCGTGCGGGCCGGGGCCGGGTCATTGCAAGCGGACAGGGCCGCGTTACCAAGCAGGACAGATGCGGCAGCGGCCGTCTTCCGGGAAATCATTTTTGGCGTGGCTCCTGTCGTACGTTCTCAGCAGAACCTAGAGACAGGAACGCTACGGGGCAATGCAGCGGCTTGGTTTGCAGAACTACGGGCTGACTTGGCCCGATGTTGTCGATCTACGGTGCGGGCTGCACCAGTCTGGCTTTGGAGCACCGCCATCATAGTCCCAGACTTGGTGGCTGCCTTCGGCCACAAGGCGCGTGGCGAGATCTTCACCATCGATGCTGATATCAACGACGAGCCGCTTGTATCGGTCGAGACCATAATCGCGTGTCACAGCTATTTCCTTGCCACGAGTCAGTTCGATCACCCTTTCCTTGGCGATATAACCTTGTTCGCGTTCGGCTTCGCAGTCGGCCCCGCCAAGCTGTTTCAGACTGCGCGTCTCAGGCGCGTCGACACCATGCAGGCGGAATTTGGTGCCGTCTGGCAGGCGCCCGGAATCGCCGTCGGACCAATAGACGAGGCCGTCCTGTTCGATAGCGGCTTGAGCTGCCAGCGCGGCTGCGCCGCCGAGGCCGGCAAGGATCGCCACGGAATACAGGACAGATCTGACTTGAATGCCGCGCAACATGTTCGTGCCTCCTGAAAGTGTGAGGCGCACGCTGGCGATGGCGGGTTAAGCGAGGGTTAACCGGTCAGATGTGGGGTCAGTTTTGGAAATAGGGACCAAACGGAAAAACCCCGGCCAAAAGGCCGGGGCTTTCCACTATACGCATCATGCGAAGCGAAGAACGCTTACATGAAGCCTTTGAACTTGTCTTTGAAGCGCGAGACGCGGCCGCCACGGTCGAGCATCTTGCCGTCGCCGCCGGTCCAGGCCGGGTGCGATTTGGAATCGATGTCCAGAACAAGGCGGTCGCCTTCGCTGCCATAGGTGGAGCGCGTCTGATATTCGGTTCCGTCTGTCATCACTACGGTGACGAAGTGATAGTCGGGATGACCTTCTTTTTTCATGGCCTTCGCCTCTCTTGAACTCTAAGGACAACCGCGCTGCCATCGCTTGGGTGCGCGGGCTTGTCTCAGCCTGTTTTCGAAGTGGCGCGTGTAACTGAAAGACGCGACCTCTGCAAGAGGCTGCTGGCAGGGAATCTGAAAGGACTTATAGACGGGCATGACCGATACAGACAGCTCCTTCACAGAAGACCGCCGTGCAACAGAACCAGCAGGCGGCGAAGCGATCAACCGGCCCAAGGCAAAGTCGTTGAAACCACTGGCCTTGCTGATGCCCTATGTCGCCCGTCATTGGGTGACCGTGTCCATCGCACTCGTATTCCTGGTGGCGGCGGCGGCCGTTAGTCTCGCGATACCTTTGCTGCTCGGCAGCGCCGCGGATGCGGGCCAGGCCGCGCAGGGCAGCGCCGAGGAATTGTTGGCGCTGGTCGACCGCGCATTTCTCTGGGTTGCGCTGGCGGCCATTCTGTCAGGCGTGCTTGGCGCGATCCGGTTCTATTTCGTGTCACGCTTTGGCGAACGGATTGCGGCCGACCTGCGCAAGGATCTTTATGCGCACCTGCTGAAACTGTCGCCCCGCTATCATTCGCAGATGCGGTCTGGCGAGGCGGTGTCGCGCCTGACAGCAGACATCACGCTGATCGAAACCTTTCTTGGCTCGTCGGCGTCATTGGCTGCACGGACGCTGCTGACCACCACGGGCGCGCTGACCATGATGCTGGTCGTGAACTGGAAGCTCGGCCTCACCTTGCTGGCCATGTTGCCGGTGGCCGTTCTGCCCGTCATGGCGATTGGCCGGGTGATCCGGAAGATGTCGAACCGGGCGCAGTCACGATTGGCGGATGCGGGTGCGGAAGCTGCCGAGGCGCTAGACGCAATCGAACTGGTTCAGGCCTATAATCGGGAACAAAGCCGGCTGGGAGCATTTACCGAGGCGGTCGAGGCGACGTTTGATGCGGCGATGCGCCGGATCGGGGCGCGGTCGCTGATGATCGTTTTGGTCTCTGTGCTGCTGTTTGGCGGCTTTGTGGGTGTGCTCTGGATGGGTGCGCGGGCCGTCGCAACTGGGTCCATGAGCTTTGGCGATCTCGCCTCCATGGTGCTCTACGCGCTTTATGCAGGATCGGGCTTTGGCATGCTGGCGGAAGTCTATGGCGAAGTCATGCGCGCGGCCGGCGCGGCCGACCGTGCCGCTGAAGTGCTGAACGCTGAACCCGAAATCACCGCACCAGAAAACCCTGTTGCCCTGCCGGGCAAGGTGACCGGCGCGCTTGCCTTTGAGGATGTTACTTTCCGCTATGGCGATGAAGCTGTCTCGGCGCTTGATCATTTCTCCCTGTCGGTAAAGCCGGGCGAGTTTGTGGCGCTTGTCGGGCCGAGCGGCGCAGGCAAGACTACGGTCTTTCGCCTGGCATTGCGCCTATTCGATGTGCCATCAGGCACGGTCACGCTTGACGGCGTATCTGCCATGCAGGCTGATCCGCGTGACTGGCGTCAGCAATTTGCCTATGCGCCACAGGAATCGGCGTTGTTCACAGGCACTGCAGCGCAGAATATCGGCTTTGGTACCGACACGCCTGACGAGGCCCTGCTTGAGCAGGCTGCTCGCATGGCTGAAGCGTTCGACTTCCTGGCTGAAAAAGACGGGCTTGCGACGGATCTTGGCCAGAAGGGGAGGAGTCTGTCAGGCGGCCAGCGTCAGCGTATTGCGCTCGCCAGGGCGCTTGTGCGCGATGCGCCGGTGCTCCTGCTGGATGAAGCCACCTCAGCGCTCGATTCCGAAAGCGAAGCGGCTGTGCGCCGGGCCATTTCCAACGCCGCCGAGGGCCGCACCACGCTGGTGATCGCACACAGGCTCTCCACGGTGCGCCGGGCTGACCGGATCATCGTGATGGAACATGGACGCATCGTCGAGGAAGGTAGTCACGAGGAACTCGTGTCCAGGGGCGGCCTGTATGCCCGCCTTGCCGAATTGCAGTTTGCAGAGGGTTGACCCACCTATTTCTTGCGGAGTTTCTTGACCTTGCCATCAATCGTGAACGCGAAGGCAAGTGACAGAACCAGCGGCACCCAGATGGGCAGTTCTCCCAGCCCCGGCGCATCCAGCGCCGCCGCGAGATGATCGTCTACGCACCACCATAACAGCCATAGCCACATATCTTTGTTCCCTTCATCAAGACCCTGTATTTTCAATATAGGGAGCTCGACAAAAGAAATATAGCAAAACGCTATTCTGCGGCTTGCAAGACGGGCGGCTTGCTGGCGGCCTCTTCGGCCTTTGTGAAATCCATCACGCCATCGGCGATTGGCCCGCGGCGCAGGTTCTTGACGTCAGCGCTGTAGTTCTGGTGCAGCTTCCACGGTTTTTCCGTGTGCTGGCGGGGGAACTGGTCCATGACGCGTTGGAAATACCCGGATGAGAAGTCCACAAACGGTTCGGTCTGGTTGGGATATTGTTCGAGTTTCGGCATGGCCGACGTGTAGCCATGCTGGTCCATGTAGTTCAGAAGGCGGCAGACATATTCAGATGTCAGGTCGGCCTTCAGGGTCCATGAGGCGTTGGTGTAGCCGAAGGTGACCGCCAGATTTGGCATGTTGGAGAGCATCACGCCCTTATAGTTCAAGAGCCGTCCAGCATCGGTGCGGGTGCCATCAACGGACACGTCCACGCCATTCATGAACTGCAATTGCAGACCGGTCGCGGTGACGACGATGTCGGCCTCGATCTCCTTGCCGGATTTCAGCTTTATCCCGTTGGGGGTGAACGTCTCGATGTGATCGGTCTCGACGCTCGCCTTGCCAGACTTCAGCGCATTGAAAAGATCGGAATCCGGCACGAGGCATAACCGCTGTTCCCACGGGTTATAGGACGGATTGAAATGGGTCTCGACTGGATAGTCCGGGCCGAGTTCTTCTTTCACCATGCCGATTAGCCGCTCGCGGGCCTTGTCGGGATTTGAACGGGTCTGTTTGAAGAAAAATTGCTGCAGCAGGACATTCCGCCAGCGGATGAAGGAGTAGGCCCAGCTGTCAGGCAGTATCTTGCGCAGGAAATTGGCGAACTTGTCTACCGACGGGCGCGAAACAACATAGGTTGGCGAGCGCTGGAGCATGGTGACGTGCGCAGCCTTGTCGGTCATGGCAGGCACCAGTGTCATGGCGGTCGCGCCAGATCCGATGATGACGACTTTCTTGCCGGAATAGTTGAGATCTTCCGGCCAATGCTGCGGATGAATGAATTGGCCCTTGAAGGCGTCTTCGCCCGGGAAGTCCGGCCGATAGCCCTCATCATAGCGGTAGTAGCCGCCGCACATGAACAGGAAACGACACGTCGTGATTGAACGCGCACCAAATTCATCCTCGTGCGTCACATGCCAGGCTTGGTCGGGCGTGGACCAGTTGGCGGCGACGATGGCCGTGTTGAATTTGATGTGGGGTGTGACGCCATATTCGTTGGCGGTGTCCGCGACATATTTCCGGATCGAAGGCCCATCGGCAATGGCCTTCGCTTCGGTCCACGGTTTGAAGTTGTAACCGAGCGTATGCATGTCGCTGTCAGATCGAATGCCCGGATAGCGAAACAGGTCCCAAGTGCCGCCAATTGCGCCACGCTGCTCGAATATCTGATAGCCGAGGCCTGGACACTTCTTTTCGAGATGAACCGCGGCGCCGATGCCGGAAAGGCCCGCTCCGATGATGAGAACGTCGGTATCGGTATGTATCATGACTGCTTCCTGCCCATTTTTCAGCCTATAAGGCCAAAAAATGACGCGGGTGTCACGATCTTTCTGGTGTCAGGAGGCCTTGCCGCTAGGGAAGGGTTTAGTCCGCTTTCCGCGCGAACGCCGCAGCATGGCGCAGCTGCTGTTCGATCAACGGATGGAGCTCTTCATTGGCAGCCAGAACCGAGCCGGTCTTCATGAAGTCGCCGCCATCGATTTCGGCAACGGTTCCGCCCGCTTCGCGCACCAGCACGATGCCCGCAGCAATGTCCCAGGGTTTCAGGTCGCGCTCCCAGAATCCGTCAAACCGTCCCGCGGCGACGTAAGCGAGATCCAGAGCTGCGGAGCCATAGCGGCGAATGCCAGCGCATGCGGGCGTCATCGCAAGCATTTCGCGGGCAAAATTCGCGTGCATTTCTTCGGCTTTGCCGTGCCACGGCGTTCCGGTGGCCACCACAGCCTCATTGAGGCGGGTGCGAGCGGCAACACGCAGCTTGCGGTTCTCCAGCCATGCGCCGCGTCCGGTCTCAGCCCAGAAGATCTCGTTCTTCGCGACATCATAGACCACTCCGGTCAACAGCTTGCCTTCGCGCTCGAGCGCAATGGAGACAGCATAGTGCGGCTGGCCGTGCAGGAAGTTCAGCGTACCGTCGAGAGGATCCACGATGAATCTGTTCGACTTGTCTGTGCCTTCGACAATGCCCCGTTCTTCCATGACAAAGCCATAGCCGGGCCGCGCCTTCGCGAGCGCTGAGTAGATGATCTCTTCGGCGCGATGATCGGCGTTGGAGACAAAGTCTGCCGGGCCCTTCTTGGACACTTGCAGATTTTCGACTTCGCCGAAATCACGGGCAAGCGAACGGCCAGCTGCACGTGCAGCGGCGATCATGACGGTGCCAACGGGGGAGGGTTTGGACATGGGAGTTCCTAGTCGGAGCGACGGAGATAAGTGGAATCGGCTGTCTGGACGACAATGCGTTCGCCGGTGCCGACAAAGGGCGGAACCATGACCCGGACGCCGCCGTCACAGATTGCGGGTTTGAAGCTGTTGGCAGCCGTCTGGCCTTTCACAACCGGCTCGGTTTCCTGAACTTCGAGGATCACCTGTTCCGGCAGATCAACACCAATCGGCGTCTCGCCATAAAACTCAATGGAGACGGTCATGCCGTCCTGCAAGAAAGCGCCCTGGTCGCCGATAAAGTCTCGCTGGATCGCGATCTGTTCAAAGCTTTCCTGGTCCATGAAGGTGAAAGCGTCATCGTCCGCAAACAGGAATTGATGGTCTTTCTGCTCCAGACGGACCTTCTCAACGGTCTCGGAAGAACGGAAGCGCACGTTCGATTTCGATCCATTCAGCAGGTTGCGCAATTCGACCTGATTGAACGCGCCGCCCTTGCCGGGCTTGACCGACGCCGTCTTCAGGGCGCGCCAGACCGTGCCGTCATGCTCGATGACGTTGCCGGGCTTGATTTCATTACCATTGATCTTGACCATTGGGGCGTGTCCTTTTGAAGGTTTGGCGGGGGCGTAAGCCTTTGGCCCGAAACGGTCAAGCGGGCGGAGTGTTAATGCGGGACCGGTTCATGCAGGGTTTTACAGCGAGCTTGCAGCGTCAGGCCTTCGATGCATCGAGCCGGTCAAGAAGCGCATTGAAGTGGGCAATCGCTACCGGCGCGCCTTCAGGATGATCCCAGACCCCGGATGAGACCGCGAGAAAATCAGCGCCAGCTACAGCGAGCGGCTCGGCGTTTTCGACTGTGATGCCACCAATCGCGACACAGGGCACTTCCATGCTTTCCTGCCATATTTCCAGAAGGTCCGGATTCGCCTCGACCGTACCGGTCTTGGTACGGGTCGGGAAGAACGCACCAAAGGCGACATAATCTGCGCCAGCCTCGCATGCCTGCATGGCAGCATGACGTGAGTTCTTGGCGGTTGCGCCGACAATCATGTCCGGGCCGACGATCTCCCGGGCTTTCTTGACCGGCATGTCATCCATCCCGACATGAACGCCATCTGCACCTATCTCGACGGCAAGTTCGGCGCTGTCATTGACCAGCACGGCAACGCCGTAGGCCTGGGCCATTTCTGTAACGGCTGCGCCAACGGCGCGGGTGGCGTCGACGTCGATCTCGCCGGTATCAGCCTTCAGGCGCAGTTGGAGACAGGCGACATCGCCCGCTGACAATGCCGTTTCCAATAGGGCTGCAAAGCCCTCCACATCTTCGATGCGGGGCGGAGTTATCAGGTAAAGCCGCGTGCGCGGGCGGACATAGTCTTCGGTCTTGCTCATGGCGCGCGCTATAGCGCAGGGCGTGCCTAGCCGGAAGTCTTCAAAACCCGCTGCGTGCTGGCGGGGTAGGCGTCGAGTGGCTTGCCGCGCCGCATCGGCCGGGGCTCGAGGTCGCCGCCGCAGTTCGGGCAGCGACCATCGAGAGGACCGTCCATGCAATCAGAGCAGAACGTGCATTCGAACGAGCAGATAAACGCTCCGGCTTCATCCGGCGGCAAATCGGTATCGCAGCGTTCACAGTTCGGACGCATCTCCAACATCACTGCTAGTCCTTTTCAGCTTCCACACTGGGTGCGGACGCCGCGGCGTCGATCAAGTGCTGCTCATACGCTTTAGGCGACCAATCGCGCCCAAGGAAATCATGCACGAGTTCGGCGGCCGGTTTTGATGATCCGGCGCTCAGGACCAGTTCCCGATAGCGTTCAGCGGTGACTTCGTCGCGCAAGCCGTTTGCTTCGAACTGCTTGAACATGTCTGTCGCGATCGCGAGTGACCATTGATAAGTGTAGTAGATCGCAGAATAGCCATCGAGGTGCCCAAAGCTGGCATACCGATGGAGGTCCGGCAGGGTCTCGAACGGGCTGAGGCCAGCTTCCTGTTCAAGCCAGATCTTCTCGAAATCGACCTCAGAGGGTGGGCGATTATAGTAATTCATCGAGACGCCGGCATAGGTCAGCTGACGGAGCGTGCCGAGGCCGGTGCCGAAGTCACGCGCGGCGTTCATCTTCTCGACCAGTTCGACGGGAATGATTTCGCCGTCGGAGTTTACGGCGAACTTTGCCAGCGTATCATAATCCCACACCCAGTTTTCCAGCATCTGTGACGGGGCTTCAATGAAATCCCATTCAAGGCTGCTCATGCTGAGATCGGCGTAGTCTGGTTGGCCAGAGAACATCGCATGGATGAGGTGGCCGAATTCATGGAGGAAGGTTTCGACCTGTCTATGCTCCATCAGACCGGTCGTATGATCGCCCGCAGGGAAGTTGCACATCAGTGAGGCAACTGGCACGCCTTCAGATGTTGGGCCGAACCGAATGGGGAAGGCGGCCGCGTGTTTGAACTTGCCCTCGCGGGGATGCATGTCGAGGAAGAAACGGCCGACCAGTTCGCCATCCTTGTAGATTTCGTGAGCGGTTACGGTTTCCTGCCAAATCGGAGCATCGGTCCAGTCACGTATCTCGACTTCGAACAGGTCCTGTACCAACGAAAATATGCCTGACCGAACGTCATTGTAGGCGAAGTACTGGCGCACTTCCTGGGCGTCGAGCGCATAGTCGGTTTGGCGAATCTGTTCCGAAAGATAGCCGCTGTGCCACTGGCTGACCTGCGTCGCGTCGGGATTACTGTTTTGTTGAAAAGCCAGCAGGCGTTCGTATTCGATTTCAGCGGCGTTTCGGGCGGCGGCTTCGACACCGTCGAGGAAGTCGATGGCAACCTCTGGCGAGCCCGTCATCTTGTCTTCGGTGATATAGGCTGCGTAATTTTCATAGCCCAGCAATTGTGCAAGTTCGTAGCGCTTCTCGAGCAGTTTCCGGAGTGGCTCTACATTCTCCGGATACGCACGGTTGGCCGAGGCAATGAAGAGGGATTTCTTCAAGTCTTCGTTCGGGGAGTAGTTGAAGACAGGCATCAGGTCCGGATAGTTGGTCGTGATGACGATCTTGCCATCCTCATTGGGCGTGTGGGCGTCGATATAATCCTGTGGCAGTCCCTCCAGCGCGTCGACTGAATCGACTTCGACCTGTCCGACAATTTCGCGGAGGTTTTTGCTGAACTCAGTGCTGATCTCCGCCAGTTCGGCGTTCAGTTCCTCTACGCGCGTTCGCGTCGCTTCGTCCTTGTCGACACCGCTGCGCCGATAGTCTCTCAGAATGCGGGACAACATGAGGGCGGAGCGATCATTGAGGGCGTCGGCATCAATCGCGACCATGCGTTCGTAGATGGGGCCGGACAGGGAGAGCGTCGAGATGATGCTGGCTGTGTCTTCCTGACATGCGCTGCCGACTTCCCTCAACGCTTCGTCCGGGTTTGCTTCGGCCACGATAGCCGCTTCTCCATAGCCAACCGAAAAGGCGATATTTGTCAGCAGGTCAAAATCCTGAATGTCCTGAACACCGGGCGGCGTGTCGCGGGTTTCAAGATCGGTGATGAACTTTCCGGCGAGCAGCATCGCATTCTCGCAACGGGATTCGAACACTTCCGCAGAGGCCGGATTGACGACGAGCTCGGCCAGCATCGCGCTGGCTTCGTCCTGCAGGCTAGGCGTGTTTGCCTCTGCCTGTTCCAACGCTGTCGGCTCGACGGTTGCCATGCAAGAAGCAGCCGCCAGGAGCGTCAGCGCGGATACCGCGCCTGTTACGGTGTGTTTAATCATGCCTTTAAGTCCCCAATCGATTGGCGAACAAAAAATGCCGCCTCATGTTTAACATGGGCGGCACTTTGCTTTCGCGTCAGGCGCGAGTCTAGGACAAACCCGGCCTATCCGGCGCTGGATGCCGCACAAATGCGATCAATCGTGGCGGCAAGCGTGGAATTGAACTCTTCGTCGCTTTGCTGGGCCGAGAGGCCTTCGGTCAGGGCGCGGGAGAAGCTGGCAATCATGCCGGAGTTATTGGCAAGCTTGGCGCAGGCATCTTCGCGAGAATATCCACCGGAAAGCGCGACAACGCGCATCACGCGCGGATGATCGACCAGCGACTTGTACTGGTTTGCTTTGGTCGGCAGGGACAGTTTCAGCATTACCCGCTTGTCCTCGCCCAGCGCGTCGAGCTGCTTGGTGATCTCGGCCAGGAGAATATCCTCGGCCTCGGCCTTGTCGGCAATCGTGATCGTGACCTCAGGCTCGATGATCGGCATCAGGCCGTGGCCCAGGATCTGGCGGCCAACGTCAAACTGCTGTGCAACGATGGCAGCGATGCCTTCCTGATTGGCGGCATTGATAACCGAGCGCATCTTGGTGCCGAAGATACCCTTGCCGACCGCGCGTTCGAGCAGGTGATCGAGGTCCGGCATCGGCTTCATCATCTGGACGCCATTGGCTTCGTCTGCGAGGCCTTTGTCGACTTTCAGGAAGGGAACGACCTGATGGGCGTTCCAGAGGTATTCGGCGGTTGGCGTGCCATCGACTTCGCCATCCATGGTGCGTTCAAACAGGATCGCGCCAATGACCTTTTCGCCATTGAAGGCTGGTGCCTTGATGATGCGGGCACGCATCTCATGGATCAGGCCGAACATTTCTTCGTCATTGGAATAGGCGTCTTCGTTCACGCCGTAGAGGCGCAGAGCCTTGGGGGTGGAGCCACCCGACTGGTCAAGCGCTGCGATGAAGCCATTCTTGTCGGCAATCTGCCGGGCCATTTGAGGATTGGTCATGATTTTAACGGGGCGTCCCTTGCATGCGTGGAATTTGCAAACTTTGCATTCAAGTACCGTGCCTGTCTTCTGGGTCAACAGGCTGACAAGGATTGATGTGAGCGCGCTCGCACCCGCCCGAATCTCAGGCAGTACGGGCAGTTTCGGGGGAAAGGACTGCCAGAGACGTGTGGGATTCAGGGCCTGAAATCGATTTCATCTGGAACATCAATTTTTTCTGACGCCGCGCAGCAAACCGATGAGAACGTTGTCATTTGCAGCCGCCTGCGCGATTTGCCGCAGGCTGTCTCAAAAGGGATCAGGCTTTGAGAGCTTCCACACCGGGCAGGGGCTTGCCTTCCATCCATTCAAGGAAGGCGCCGCCAGCGGTTGAGACGAAGGTGAACTCGTCGGCGGCCTCGGCATGATTGAGCGCGGCAACGGTATCGCCGCCTCCGGCGACGGCGATCAGCTTGCCGTCACTTGCGCGGATACCCGCAGCTTGGGCTGCTGCAACGGTGGCCTTGTCAAAAGGGGTCAGTTCGAACGCGCCGAGCGGCCCGTTCCAGACCAGTGTCTTTGAGTTGCCCATCGCGGCAACCAGCTGTGCGATCGTCCTGACGCCAGCGTCGAGGATCATCTCATCGTCTGCGACCTCATCCGTTGCGCAGGTGCGGTTCTCGGCGTGAGCCTTGAAGTCCTTCGCGACAACAACATCGACCGGAAGCAGGATATTGCAATTGTTTTCTTTAGCGACCTGCATGATCTCGCGGGCGGTCTCAGCGAGATCATGCTCGCAGAGGGACTTGCCGACACTGATCCCCTGCGCGGCCAGGAATGTGTTGGCCATGCCGCCGCCGATCGCCAGCGAGTCGACCTGGGTAACAAGGTTCTTCAGAAGGTCGATCTTGGAAGAGACTTTCGCGCCGCCGACCACAGCCAGCACGGGACGTTCCGGCGTGCCGAGCGCCTTGTCGAGCGCGTCGAGTTCAGCTTCCATGTTCACGCCTGCATAGGCGGGCAGGAGGGTCGCGAGTACAGCCGTAGAGACATGCTTGCGGTGGGCGGCCGAGAAGGCATCATTGACGTAGATGTCGCCGAGTGCGGCGATTTCTTTCGCCAGTTCCGGGTCGCCTTTTTCCTCGCCTGCATAGAAGCGGGTGTTCTCCAGAAGGATCACGCCGGCAGGGTCGAGATCAGCAATGGCCTGCTTCACATGCTCGCCCTTGCAGTCGGCGATAAAGCTGACATTCGAGCCGAGCACTTTGGCGAAGGCGCCTGCAATCGGCGCAAGGCTCATGTCTGCAACGCGCTCACCCTTGGGGCGGCCGAAATGTGCGAGCAGGGCGACCTTGGCGCCCTGGGTGCGCAGGGTTTGCACCGTATCAATGGCGGCCCGCAGGCGCGTGTCATCGGTGACGAGGCCGTTTTCCATGGGCACGTTGAAGTCGACTCGGACAAGCGCGGTCTTGCCGGTCAGATCGCCGGCATCGGCAAGGCGTTTGAAGCTGGACATGGTATTTCCTCCAGAATGCCCGGCCAACCGGGTGCGATGCGGCATGGAAAAAGAGCGCCTCCCGGTTGGGAAGCGCTCTGGAGAAGGGTTTTAGATGAGTTTGGACATGGCGAGGGCAGTATCGCTCATGCGGGTCGCGAAGCCCCACTCATTGTCGTACCAGGACAGGACCCGAACCATGGTGCCTTCGATGACCTGCGTTTGGTCGAGCGCAAAGGTGGACGAGTGCGGATCGTGGTTGAAGTCTGCGGAGACGAGCGGCTTGTCAGTATAGCCGAGCACGCCTTTCATTGGACCGTCAGCGGCGGCCTTGATGGCCGTGTTCACTTCTTCGACCGTGGTTGGCTTGCCGGCATCGAAGACGAGGTCGATCATCGAGACGTTTGGCGTTGGGACGCGGATGGCGGAACCGTCGAGCTTGCCCTTCAGTTCCGGCAGGACCAGGCCAACGGCTTTTGCTGCGCCGGTCGAGGTCGGGATCATGGACATCGCAGCCGCGCGGCCGCGATAGAGGTCCTTGTGCATCCGGTCGAGGGTTGGCTGGTCACCCGTATAGGAGTGGACCGTCGTCATGTAGCCGCGCTTGATACCGACCGTGTCGTTCAGCACTTTGGCGACGGGCGACAGGCAGTTGGTGGTGCAGGATGCGTTGGAGACGACGAGATCATCTTTGGTAAGCGTGTCGTGGTTCACACCGAAGACGATGGTCTTGTCAGCATTTGTCGCCGGAGCAGAGACCAGCACGCGTTTGGCGCCCGCCTTGAGGTGAGCAGACGCTTTTTCCTTGTCGGCGAAGATGCCGGTACATTCCATTGCGATGTCGATATCCAACTCGGCATGCGGCAGGTCAGCGGGGTCGCGTACGGCGGTGCAGAGGAATTTGCGGTCGCCGACGATGATCGTGTCACCGTCCACTTCGACCGTCTGGTTCAACCGGCCATGAACGGAATCATACTGGAGCAGGTGGGCATTGGTGGCCACGGGACCGAGGTCGTTGATCGAGACGACTTCGATGTCCTTGCGGTCATGCTCGATGATCGAACGAAGGACGAGACGGCCAATGCGGCCAAAACCATTGATTGCAACGCGAACGGCCATGAAAAATCTCCTTTGGAGCGGCAGGCTATAAATCTGCTGGCCCTTTACGACGCCCGCGCAATTTCGTCCACCCGCTGCCCATGCGGCCTCGCGCCGCTTACTGCCTGTTTTCGCTAACAGAGATCAGTCGTGGACTTGGCTTCAGCGGCCTCTTATGGCCTGAAGTCACGAGGAGGCGGTTTCATGCGTCAGGTAGGGATCGGAACGAGCGGACTGCGCGCGGGTGCCTTGGGCTTCGGTTGCTGGCGCTTTTTGGGACATGAATTGTCCCATGCGGAGAATCTTGTGGAGACCGCGCTCGATCTGGGCATGACTCTTATCGACACGGCTGACATCTACGGATTTGGCGGGGATGGATTTGGCGCGGCCGAGGTCTTGCTGGGCAAGGTGTTGAAGGCTGATCCTGCGCGGCGCACGAGAATGGTATTGGCGACCAAGGGCGGGATTATTCCCCCCGCGCCCTACAATTCGAGTCGTAAATACCTGATCGAGGCCTGCGAAGCGTCGCTTGCGCGGCTTGGCGTTGAGCAGATCGACCTTTACCAAATTCACCGGCCGGACCTGTTGACCCCTTGGGAGGAAGTTGCCGATGCGCTGGAAATGCTTCTGGCAGACGGCAAGATCGGGGCAGCAGGAGTCTCCAATTTCTCCGTGGCGCAAACCCGCGCATTGCAGGCGCATCTGGGGCCGAAGCTTGTCAGCACGCAGCCGGAATTTTCCGCCCTGCATCTGGCGCCCCTGGAAGACGGCACACTGGACTGGTGCCAGGAAGTCGGTGCGGCGGCGCTGGTTTGGTCGCCGCTGGCGGGCGGTCGGCTGGCCGATGGATATAGACCGCAGCCTGATGATCCTGAAAGGTTGGCGGATGTGCATCAGGCGCTCGACAGGATCGCGGCCGGGCATGGCGTGAGCCGCAGCGAAGTGGCGCTGGCTTTCGTCCTGATGCATCCGGCGCAGCCCATTGTTCTGCTGGGCACGCAGACTCCGGCGCGCCTGAAGGCGGCGACGCGCGCGCTGGAAATTCAGCTCAGCCGTCCGGACTGGTACAGTATAATCGAGGCGTCGCGCGGCGCGGCGATGCCATGAATGGGCCCCAGCTTCAAAGCCGCTCTGCCGCTGATTGGGGGCTGTTTGCTCTGTTGACCCTGTTCTGGGCCGGGGCTTATGCGCTGACCCGGGTGGCGGTGGACAAGGGCAATCCGGATATGGGCCTGCCGGTGGCCTGGGTGCTGCCGGGGCGGTTGACGATTGGCGCGGCGGTACTGTGGGTGCTGATGTTGGCACGGGGGCAGAAATTGCCGCCATTGAGAGACCGCAAGCGCTGGGTGGCGATCATCGGGATGGGGCTCGCAGGCTCCGTCTTTCCCTTCTTCCTGATCACGACCGCTCAGGAGACGGTCAATTCCAGCCTTGCCGCACTTTATACCGCCGCTGTACCGATCTTCGTGGTGAGTGGGGCAACCTTTCTGTTTGCGGATGAACGGATGAATCGCGGAACCGCGATTGGCGTGCTGACCGGTTTTGCGGGTGTGGCTGTGTTGTTCGGGCCGGATGCGATGAAGGGGCTCGGCGATGCGAGTGTTGTGGCGCAGCTGCTGCTGATCCTCGCGACGATGAATTACGCCCTTGCAAGCCTGATGGCGCGCGGCGCACCCCGGATCGAGGCCATTCCGTTCGCGACCGGTTTCGTCACGCTGGCGGCGGTGGTTTCGTGGCCGCTGGCCTTCACGGTGCACCCGTCCGAGGTCAATGCCGACTGGACGCATTGGGCCGCCGTGGTGGGGCTTGGCGTGATCCCGACGGCAATTGCACAGGCGCTGTACATGTACTTGATCGCGCGGACGAGCGCGACATTCTTGTCCCTGACGGGTTATGCGATTCCAGTGGTCAGCGCCGTGCTCGGTTGGATATTCTTCCGAGAGACGCAGAGCTGGCAGGCGCTGATCGCGTTCGCCCTGATCCTGGGTGGTGTCTGGCTCGCCCGGCGCGGTGGGGGCGTGAAGGAAGGTTAGACCGCCTGTTCCTGCGCATGCGACGCCCGTGAAGGCGCTTGGAAGACAGTTGGATTTTCATCGGGACACTTCGCGTCAGGTATCGGGACGCGGCAGGCGCGTGCCGGTCGCACAGGGCCGACGTGGCATTGTGACGGCAGGGGCTGACTGAAGCCGCTCGCCCATCGGCACAGCCAAATCCAACTCCCCCATCGCCAGTCGGAAGCCCTTCGATGGCTCAAAGGCCAGCGGATCAGGTTTGATCGTTCCCTGCCCGTCCCCGACAGCGACAATATCGACCTCTCCGCGGGGTAATATGCGCACCATCATGGCGCGCATATCCCGCTGGATATGGCGCACGTGAAAGGTGAGGATCACGACCTGTAGCCAGATCCAGAACCGGTACGGCCGCAGGTGCGGCGGCAGGTTTCGCAAAGTAGCGAAGGCGTCATCCATGCGCTGATTATACCTCCGCCTGCGGAGGGGGAGGACAAGTCTTTTTGTTAACCCTGTTTTTATTGCATTTTTGTGACGAAAATAGGGGGTAAACTGTCATAAAACTCATACCGAACGCACTTAAGGGCGGGCATCATGACCCGTGCCGATCCTCGCCCTGATTATCGTTCGATCTTCATCTCCGATGTGCATCTCGGCAGTGCCGGATGCCAGGCCGATGCGCTGTGCGCCTTCATGAAGACGCATACATCCGAGCAGCTCTATCTGGTGGGCGACATCATTGATGGCTGGCGGATGCGCAAGAAATGGTACTGGCCGCAATCACACACGAACGTCATCCGCCGTATCCTGACGGCTGCGAAGCGCGGCACGGACGTGACCTATATCATCGGGAACCATGACGAGTTCCTGCGCGCCTTCCTGCAGTTCCGGCTCGCCTTTGGCGACATCAAGGTGAAGAACCGCGCCGTGCATGAGGGCGAAGATGGCAAGCGCTATCTGGTCGTACATGGCGACATGTTTGACGGCATGATGCGGGCCGACCGCAAATGGATCATGCATCTGGGCGATCATGCCTATAATTTCCTGCTCTGGACCAATACGAAGCTGAACGCGATCCGTCGCTGGTTCGGTATGCCGTACTGGTCGCTGTCACAGGCCCTGAAAAAGCGCACCAAGCGGGCGCTGAACCATATCCATAATTTCGAGGGCCATGTGGCGGATTATTGTCGTCGCAAGGAATTCGACGGCGCGATCTGTGGTCACATCCATGTCGCCGAAATGCGCGACATTGACGGCATCACCTACATGAATGATGGCGACTGGGTAGAGAGCTGCACGGCCCTCGTCGAGCATCATGACGGACGCTGGGAACTGCTCCACTTCCAGCCGCATGTGGTGAACGAAAAAGCGCCGGTCGCAGAGCTGGTCCGCGCCGAGGCGATGGCCTGATCCATCCTATCCCAAAAACGGTTTCAAACTGGCGCTGAGGCGGCGGCGGGCCTGGAATTGGCCGAGGAGCCAGAGCAAGCCGATTGAGACCAGTAGGGCGAGGATCACGGTCAGGGTGACGCGCAACTCGGTCGGGATGTCCGTCAGACCGGTACGGCGCAGCAGAACGCCAGTCAGGTGGCGGACGGGCTCGTGCACACAATAGAGCGGAAACGAGATCAGGCCGAGACGCTCGCAGACCCCGGTAAGCCAGAGGCTGCCCGGCTGGACGCGCGCGCCGATCAGGATGAGCAGCGGGCAGAGCAGGCCGATGGCGATAAACTGATAGGCGCCTTTTGCGTAGACGGGAAACATCAGGATGCCGAGCGTCACCGCGAATACGATCAGCGTGGGCATCAGGCCTGTAAAGCGTGGCAAGTATCGGGCCGCCGGGCCGGCAGGATTCTGGACCAGCCGGTAGATGATGATCCCGGCGAGGAAGGCCGAGAAAACGCGCGGAAAGCCGAAGAAGAAGGTCTGATGGCTCCAGCCGACATTGGCGGTCAGGCCATTGCCGGACAAGCGGGCCAGCGCGAGACAGCAAAACAGGTAGAGCGAGAAGGCGGCAAGGCAGGTGCCGACCAGTCGCCATTTCGGCAGGCGCGCAATCCAGATGAAGGCGATGCTGGCGACAAATTCGTAGAAGATCGACCAGAGCGGCGGATTGGACGGGAAGAGTTCCAGCGTGCCGTTCGCAGGGATCTCGTAATCGCTGAGCGCCGGGATGAAAGCGAAATGCCCGATATGGGTCAGGGTGAACTGGAGGGGGTTGAAGGCCCGCCCGGTCTCGGCAAACACGATCAGCATCGCGATGGCGCCGAGTACCACGCCGCCCGCGACAGTCGGGGCGAGCCGGGAAATCCGTTTGTTGGCATAGACGCCCGCAGGCATGCCGTCCCGCAGGGCCTTGGCATAGGCATGATAGATGACAAAGCCGCTGAGGATGAAGAACAGGTCCACGGCAATATAGCTGTTCATGAGCAGCCTGGACTGTCCGCTTCCAATATAGTGGTAGAGCATCACGATGATCGCCGCGATCCCGCGCATGCCGTCGAGGACATAGAACCTCTGGCTCGAAGAGCGAGCCTGATTCATGGCGGTCATTGTCACGCGAAGTCCCCATTGTTTCCGAGGGCTCTAGGGGAGTGCGCAGAGGCGGACAACTTCTAATTGGATCGACAGGCGGGTTTTTTCCGGGCGACAGGATCAAGGGCAGTTTCCTGTCAGATTGACCGGTTCGGGGGCAGGGGGTGTGGGCCGATTGCAGGCTCAACTTGACTTTCAATGGCGGCCCCGCCACGCAACGTCGATGAGTTCCACCCTGAAGGCCATTCTCGGCCCCACCAATACCGGCAAGACCCACTATGCCATCGAGCGGATGACGGGGTTTGGCACCGGCATGATCGGCCTGCCGCTGCGCCTGTTGGCGCGCGAGGTTTATGATCGCGTGGTCGAGCGCAAGGGCGCGGCCCATGTCGCGCTGATTACTGGTGAGGAGCGCATTGTTCCGCGTACGGCGCGATACTGGGTGTGCACAGTGGAATCCATGCCGGTGGATCTGAAAGTGGATTTCGTCGCGATTGACGAGATTCAGCTGGCCGAAGACCAGGATCGGGGCCATGTTTTCACCGACCGTATCCTGAATTTGCGCGGCAATCACGAGACATTGCTGCTGGGCAGCGACACGATGCGCAGTGTGTTGCGCAAATTGGACCTTGGCGCCGAGACCGAGCCTCGCGAGCGGTTTTCAGAGCTGCGCTATACCGGGCATTGCAAGATCACCAAACTGCCGAAGCGCACGGCCATTGTCGCATTCAGCGCGGATGAGGTCTATGCGATTGGCGAATTGCTGCGGCGCCAGAAGGGGGGAGCGGCGATTGTGATGGGCGCGCTGAGCCCGCGCACGCGGAATTCGCAAGTTGAGCTCTACCAGTCCGGCGAAGTCGACTACATTGTTGCAACTGATGCGATCGGCATGGGGCTGAACCTTGATGTCGACCGGGTCGTGTTCGCCTCACGCTCGAAGTTCGATGGGCGGCGCCATCGCCTGCTGACACCAGCAGAATGCGCACAGATCGCGGGCCGGGCCGGGCGGTTCCGTACCGATGGTGAATTTGGGGAGACAGCGACCTGTCCGCCATTCGATGAAGCGACATGGCAGGCCATCGAGGCGCATCGGTTCGATCCGGTGGATCATCTGCAATGGCGCAACTCTGCACTCGACTTCTCCAGCCTGCGCCGCCTGATCCTGAGCCTTGAGACCCCATCCGGGCATCCATCCCTGATCCATAATCCGCATGCACTGGATGAATGGGTGCTGCGCCGAATGGCGGAAGATGCGGCCATCGGGCCGAATGTGGCGGGTGCGCGCGAAGTGCGGCGGCTATGGGATCTGGCCCGCCTGCCAGACTTCCGCAAAGCCGGGCCGGAAGGCCATGCGCGGCTCGTGCTGGGCCTTGCTGAAACGCTCGCCAATCCGGATGCGCGCCTTGCCGACAAGGGGCTGGAGCGCCGTCTGGATGATCTTTCATCGACCCAGGGCGATATTGCGAAGCTGCAGCAGCGGCTTGCCAATATACGGACCTGGACCTATGCCGCCCATCGGCCTGACTGGCTGGAAAACCCGGAAAAATGGCAGGATCGAACACGAGAGATTGAAGACTCCCTGTCAGACGCGCTACACGAAGCGCTGACTGCCCGGTTCGTGGACCGGCGAACCACCGCTTTGCTTGCCAGCCTGAAGAAGGAAGACGCCCTCGTGACCGAATTGACCCCGGAAGGTGATGTCCGTGTGGAAGGCCATGTCGTTGGACGCCTGAAAGGCCTGACCTTCGAACCTGTTCTTGATGCCCGTACGCTCGAAGGCAAGGCGGTGCGCAGCGCAGCCCAAGCCGCTGTGCGCCCGCTGATCCTGGAACGCCTGTCGCTGATCGTGGCGGCGCCGGATGATGCGTTCAAACTGAATGATGAAGGCCAGATCGAACACATCAATTCGCCCGTGGCCCATCTGGCCAAGGGATCGAGCTGGATGGCGCCGCGCGTCGAGATTGTCGGCGCATCCGAAGTCGACCCGGCCGAGCGTGAAGCTGCGCGCCAGCGGCTGGAGCAATGGGCCGCGGCCGAGACCGCCAAGATCCTGCCAACTCATACAAAGCTGGCCGTTGAAAAAGCGGGCGATGCGCTGGAAGGTCTCGCGCGCGGGATTGCCTTCCGTCTTCTTGAAACCGGGGCTGCGGTTGATCTTCGCCAGGATGACCCAAGTCTGCGTCTGACCGGCGACCAGCGTGAAGCCCTCAAAGGCATTGGGGTGAGAGCAGGCCGTGTCGCGGCACATGTGCCGGATGCGCAAAAGCCTGCAGGCCAGCGCATGATCGCCATTCTGCGCGCTGTGTTTGAAGGTCAGCCTTTCCCACTGGCACCCGAGGGGGCCGGGTCATTTGCGCTTGATGGCACATGGCCGGAAGAGGCGCTTGCCGCCAATGGCTATCTCCGTTTCGGCCGCCGGGCTGTGCGCGCAGACCTTGCCGAACGTCTCGGCTGGGAGATCGCCAAGCGCCGCAAGGAAGCCTCGAAGAACGCATTCCCCATCGAGATCGACCTGGCTTCCGTCGTCTCTTGCCCTGCCGATGACTGGCCCGCCGTGTTGAAAGGCTTTGGCCTTGCGCCTGCGGAAAAGGACAAGGAAACGGATGCCGTTACTTTGTGGCGCTATGCGTCCCGCGCCCGTCCCGAGGGGCGGTCTGAAGGCGGGCGCCCCCCCCAGCGCGGCCGAGATCAGAATGCCGGTGGCAAAGGCCCGAAAGGTCCACGCGGACCAAAACAGCAAGGCGGGGGCGGGCGGTCCAATTCCCGCAGTGCCTCGCAGTCGCGCCAGCCGGACCCGGACAGCCCGTTCGCGGCGCTCGCAGCCCTGCTGCCGGAGCCCAAGCAGGCGGCTAACAAACCAAAGAAAAAGAAACGCAAGCCAAAACCCAAGCCGGAAGCCGCCGCTGAAAGCGCAGCTGATACGAGCTTCGAGTACAAGCCCTTTCAATGACGGACACGCCAACGCTGCGCCTTGATGTGTGGCTGTGGCGGACACGGTTTTTCAAGACTCGCGCCCTGTCCGGAACGTATATCCGCAAGCGGGGCGTCCGATTGACCCGCAATGGCCAGACCCGGCGCGTCAACAAGCCGGGCGCCGCTATTTGCGTTGGAGATGTTGTCACGCTGGCGCGAGGCGCGCATATCAGGACCGTCGAAGTGCTGGATCTGGGCACTCGGAGAGGGCCGGCAGAAGAGGCGGCGGCAATGTACACGACGCTGGAGACCGACACATGATGAACACGCTGAAAAATCTGTTCCGGCAGAAAACGCCTGCCGAGAGACCGATGGACCCGCAAGTCGCGGCCGCGGCGCTACTTGTCGAGGCTGCCCTGTCCGATGGGGTCTATGTGAACATTGAAAGCGACATGATCGCTGAAATCCTGTTGGAAGCGTTCAAATTCGATGCAGACAAGGCAGATGCTGTGCTGGCCGAAGGCGAAGCCTTGGCTGAAGAGGCGGTCGGTTCCCACCAGTTTACCAAGCATGTGAAGAAGCTGCCGATTGCGGAGCGGATTTCCATCATTGAAGGCTTGTACCGGGTTGCGCTGGCTGATGGCGAAAAAAGCGATATCGAGGATGCCTATATCCGCCATGTCGCCTCGCTGCTGCATATTGACGATATTTCTCGCGCACAGGCTCGCCAGGCGGCGGAAAAGCGGATCGCCGACGCTTCCTGAAGACTCCTGTCAGAACACCTCATTGACATGAGCGCCTGCGCGCGCCATTTCGCCGGTGCACAAACCCCAGAAGGCCCTCCTGCCCATGACCTATATTGTCGTTGATGCCTGTATCCGCTGCAAATACATGGATTGCGTCGAGGTTTGCCCTGTCGACTGCTTCTATGAAGGCGAGAACATGCTGGTCATCCACCCGGATGAGTGCATCGATTGCGGTGTGTGCGAGCCGGAATGCCCTGTGGAGGCCATCAAGCCCGATACCGAGGATGACCCGGACGCCAAATGGCTGAAGCTGAATACCGAGTATGCGCAGACCTGGCCAAATATCACCCGGATGAAGGAACCGCCGGCAGACCGGGAAGAATTTGCGCAAGAAACCGGTAAGCTGGAGAAATATTTCAGCCCCAAACCGGGTGAAGGCGACGCCTGAATCGGGTCGTCCGAACCCTGATTTTGCTGGGTTTCTCAATAAACGTTAACAAAATCAGCGACCTTGGGAACTTTACTCTTGGTTAGCATCTGGGCGTGTCTGTTGAAAAAGCTGCACATTTATGCTATCGTTCAGACTTGAGTAATAACTGAAAAGATCCGGAAACTTCAACTCAGACCGTCAAATGCGTCGGACTGGGGGGGATTTTGTCGGCTCTAAATGCGTAGAAAAGGGCGATATCCAACATGGCTAAAAAAGCATCTGCGGAACTGGCGTTTGAAGTGGGTCAAAGCGTCGTTTACCCCGCACACGGGGTGGGCAAGATCACGAGCGTTGAGAAGCAGACTGTGGCCGGCATGGACCTGGAGGTCTATGTGGTGTCCTTTGATCAGGACAAAATGATCCTTCGCGTCCCAACCAATCGCGCCGAAGCCTCTGGCATGCGCGCTCTGGCGGGTTCCAAGCTGGTCGAAGATGCGCTGAAGACCCTGGGTGGTCGTGCGCGCATCAAGCGGACCATGTGGTCGCGCCGGGCTCAGGAATATGAAGCGAAGATCAATTCCGGTGACCTGATCTCTATTGCGGAAGTCGTTCGCGACCTGCACCGTGGCGAAGATCAGCCGGAACAGTCCTATTCCGAGCGCCAGCTTTATGAGAGCGCCCTGGACCGCATGGCTCGTGAACTCGCCGCCGTCGAGAATATCGAGAAGGGCGACGCCATGGAAAAACTCGCAGAATCTCTCGCAAAGAAGAAAGTGGCTGCTTAAGCCTCCAACTCCTTTCGATCATGCAGAACCCCCGTACGGCCGCCTCGCCGTGCGGGGGTTTTTCATGTCCGAAGTCCTCAAATTGCATCAAAAATGAACAACCGGACCCGGAATATTAAAATAGCCGGGGTTTGGGCAGGTTCCTGTTAACCATACGGCAAAGGAGAGAAGGCACTCTTTGCCTGTCGCCGGAATGCTCTGGTGACGGATGGATGTCTTGGCTGACATGCCCGAAACAGGGTGGCGGCGAAGGCAGGGTGACAGGAGAAACAAGATGCCCTTTTCGGATATTGAAATACAGCCAGGTGGCCTGTTGGGCGCCGACGCAAATGCAGATGAGTTCTATCAGGCCGGCCTTGCTTGTGCCGCTGGTGTCGGATCGGAGATGGATCTGATCTCTGCGCACAAATGGTTCAACCTCGCTGTGTCCAAGGGACATGAAGAGGCCCGCGTGCAGCGTCAGGAAATGGCTGATATGCTGAGCTCGGAAGAAGTCAAAGTGGCGCTGTCGTCAGCCCGCGACTGGCTGAGCCTCGCCAACTAGTCCAATATGATTGATAGCGGACGGCATGGGGGACGCCATGCCATCCGCCTTCTGATCAGCTGATGCGACGTGCCTGGTCCTTCCAGTAAGTTTCGCGCAAATCCTTGCGCAAGACTTTGCCGGACGGATTACGGGGCAGCACCTCGATGAACTCTACCGTCTTTGGGCATTTATAGCCGGCAATGCGTTCGCGCGCCCAAGCGATTATGCTGTCCTGAGTCGGCGCTTCGCCCGGCTTGACGACGATGATGGCCTTGACGGCCTCGCCCCATTTTTCGTCGGGCACGCCAATAACTGCCACGTCCGCCACGCCAGGGTGGCCAAAGATCGCATTCTCGACTTCGGCGGGATAAATGTTCTCGCCGCCGGACACGATCATGTCCTTTACGCGGTCGTGGATATAGAGAAATCCGTCTTCGTCGAAATAGCCCGCGTCTCCTGTCCGGAAGAACCCGGACGCGTCGACCGATTCCTTTGTGGCATCCGGGCGGTTCCAGTATCCTTTCATGACGAAGGCGGACTTGATGGCGATCTCGCCAACTTCGCCGGTGGGGACGGGATTCCCTTCTGCGTCGAGGCATCGCACGATTGTGGCCGGATAGGGTACGCCGCATGAGCGCAGCTTTCCCCAGGCCGGGTCATGGGCTTCAGGCGGCAAATAGGTTCCGCAGCCGCCCGTCTCGGTCAGTCCGTAGAGCTGGGTGAAACGCGCACCCATGATGTCCTGCGCATCAAGCAGCAAACTCTCGGCAATCGGAGAGGCGCCATAGAAAACCTGCTTCAGGCTCGACCAGTTGATGTCGCGCACATTCGGTATCTGGGTCAGCATCAGGATGACTGCGGGGACCCAGAACGCATGGGCGATCTTGTGCTCGGGGATCAGTTTCAAGATTGCTGCCGGATCGATTTCACGCAGCACGACAGCTTTGGCACCTTGTGCGGCCGTCAGGATACCGATGTTTACGCCCGCCACATGGAAGAGGGGCATCGCGTTCATGACCGCGTCGCCGACATCATAGCTCGCCCATTCCAGCATGCCGGCCTGCTCGAAGATGGCGCGGTAGTTGCCATTGGTCAGCTGCACGCCCTTGGGCATGCCGGTAGTGCCGGATGTATAGAGCTGGATGACATCATCGTCGTCGCGCGTCGTGAGGCCCGGTGGATCGGTCAGCTGGCTGTCGCGCCATGCCGAGTAGGCTTTCCAATCCTCCCGATCGCCATCAATCGCGATGATATGTTCAAGGTCTGGCAATTCGGCGCGGATCTGGTCAATCAGGCCGTAGAAATCTTTTCCGACGAACAGGACTTTCACCCGCGCATCCGACAGGATGAATTTCACTTCGGGTGCGGCGAGTCGGGTGTTGACGGCGGTCATCGTTGCGCGGGCCTTGGCGGCGCCGAACAGCATCTCGTAATAGACAGCCATGTTCTTGGCGAGATAGCCGACCCGGTCATCCGGTTTCACGCCCAGGCCGATCAGGCCGTTGGCAATCTGGGTGGAACGTGTCTCCAGTTCGGCGAAGCTGGTTGTCTCGCCTTCGAACCAGAAAGCCTCCTCATCCGGGCGGATGCTGGCCTGGACGCGCGGGATATCGGCTAGATGAGGCATTGCCTCTACATCGATCATGGGTTCCTCCGATGAAATTCTTGTTTCTTTCAAGCTATTCTAGGGCAAAATCCCGAAGAGTCAGCCCGTCCCCACCTGCAATCACTATTGGGATAGCTGAAGTAGGCGACGTTTAGCCGTCTTGCGGTCGGCCCGGCTTTCCGGCACATCCCATGACATGACTGATACGATGATAGCCGACACCGTAGACCTCGCTGAAACCATGCTCGACATGGGCCGCCGCGCCCGTGCCGCGTCTCGCAAGCTGGGCCAGATGACGCCCGCTGACCGAACACGCGGTTTGCAGGCGGTCGCGGCCGCGATTCGTGCGTCTGCCTCCAAAGTCCTGGCGGCCAATGCGCAGGATATGGACGCTGCCGAAGCCAAGGGGCTCGACGCGGCCATGCTGGACCGGCTGGCCCTGGATGCCGCGCGCCTTGAAGGGATTGCCTCCAGTGTGGAAGCCGTGGCCGGCTTGCCCGACCCCATTGGCAAGGAACTCGCCCGGTGGGAGCGGCCGAATGGGCTGGACATTGCGCGCATCGCCGTGCCGCTGGGCGTGATCGGCATCATCTATGAGAGCCGCCCGAATGTCACCGCCGATGCCGGCGCGCTCTGTCTGCGCTCGGGCAATGCGGCGATCCTGCGCTGCGGGTCTGAAAGCACGCACTCGTCCCGCGCAATCATTGACGCCATGCGCGGCGCGCTGAAGGCCGAAGGATTACCGGAAGACGCGGTGCAACTGGTCATGACCACCGACCGCGCCGCAGTAGGCCACATGCTGGCCGGCCTCGAAGGCAATGTGGACGTGATCGTCCCGCGCGGTGGGCGCAGCCTGGTCGAGCGCGTGCAAAAGGATGCGCGCGTTCCCGTGATCGGTCATCTCGAAGGGCTTTGCCATGTCATCGTCGACAAGGCTGCTGATCCCGAGAAGGCAGTTTCCATTGTCGTGAATGCCAAGATGCGCCGGACAGGAATCTGTGGCTCGGCGGAAACACTCCTGGTCGATGCGGCTGTGGCGGACGATGTATTGCCAAAGATCGCGGCCGGCCTGTTGGAAGCGGGCTGTGAATTGCGCGGAGATGACCGCGCCCGCGCCATCGTGCCAAAGATGATCGAAGCCACCGAGGCCGACTGGTCCACCGAATATCTTGCGCCGATCCTGGCCGTTGCGGTTGTCGATGATCTGAGCGCAGCGCTGGCACATATTGGCTCCTGGTCGTCCGGTCACACAGAATGTATCATCACTGAAGACTCTGATGCAGCAGACCGCTTCTTTGCGACGGTCGACAGCGCGATTTTGCTGCACAATGCCTCTACCCAATTTGCGGATGGCGGCGAGTTCGGCATGGGCGCCGAGATTGGTATCGCCACGGGTCGCATCCATGCGCGCGGACCCGTGGGGGCAGAACAGCTGACGACGTACAAATACATTGTGCGAGGAACCGGGCAGGTTCGTCCTTGAGCCGAGCAATTTTACCGGGACCATCGGCTGGCCTCCGCATCGGCCTGTTCGGCGGCAGTTTCAATCCGGCCCATTCCGGCCATTTCCATGTGGCATCCACAGCCATGAAACGGCTACAGCTAGATTGGGTCTGGTGGATCGTGGCGCGCGGGAATCCCCTGAAGACCGGACACGGAGATTTTTCGGGCCGCTTCCGGTCAGCCGAGGCGGTCGCAGACCATCCACGAATGCGGGTGACAGATATCGAGACGCGGCTCGGCCTGACTTATTCCTATCGTACCTTGTCGACGCTGACAGCGGCAGCGCCCGCTGCGAAATTCGTCTGGTTGATGGGCGCTGACAATATGGTCAATTTCCATCTCTGGGGCGCGTGGCAGGGGATTGCGCAGATGATGCCGATCGCCATCGTGGCGCGTCCGGGGATTGGGCCGGGTGCTCGCAACTCACCGTTCGCCCGTCGCTTTGCCAGTAGTCGTGTCCCGGCTTCAACTGCCGCCTCGCTGCCGGATCGTGATCCGCCTGCATGGGTCTACCTGCCTGCGCCGCTGGACCCGATCTCCTCGACCGCTATTCGCCAGAAGAAAGCAGGACAATGAGCCTCAGCCCGGAAGACCTCGCCCGGCACAAGCGCCACATCATGCTGAAGGAAATAGGCGGACCCGGCGTCCAGAAGCTGCGCGCGGCGTCGATATCCATTGTCGGGGCAGGGGCGCTCGGCGGGCCATGCGCAATGTTCCTGGCGGCTGCAGGCATCGGGCAGATCGAAATCTGGGATGATGATGTCATTGAGCGGTCGAATCTGCAGCGACAAATCCAGTTTGGAGAACGCGACCTCGGCAAGGCCAAGGTGGATATCCTGGCTGAGCGCCTGGCGACGGATCATCCCGGGACAAGGATCAGCACGCGTCGAAAGAAATGGTCGCCTTCCGACCCGCTGTCCGGCAGCATTCTGGTCGATGCGACGGACAATTTCCCGACCCGCTACGCCCTCAACGCAGCGGCCCACCTGAGCGAACGCTTGTTGGTGCACGGCGCAGCCGCAGGGTGGACCGGGCAAGCCAGCGTGTTTGCGTCCGGCTGCCGGGACGGCGCGCCATGCTATCGCTGCTGGGTGCCCGAAACGCCGCCGAATGCGGCGGCTTGCGATGAAGTTGGCGTGGTCGGGCCCGTGACCGGAATGGTTTCAACGCTCATGGCGCTTGAAGTCGTGAAGCTGGTCACAGGCGCCGGAGAACCGATGATTGGAAGCCTTATTCTGATCGATGGTTTGATGGCCGACGTCAGGAAAGTCCGGTTGCGGCGCGATGCAACCTGTAGTGTTTGTGGCACTGAGCGTGCGATTTGACTTGGCGCCGTCAGGGGGGCTTAGTGCCGATCACCTGATTTGAAACTGCGGGAGCCGGGAACAAGATGAAACGATTGCTAGTCGTGCTGGTGACGGTTGCGATCATTCTCACGGCGGGCTGGTTGATGCTGCGCCGTCCGGACATTTCCTACAATACATTGGAGTCGGTCTACTCGAAATCGAACAGCCGGTACCTGAAATCCGGTAGTCAGATCGAGCTGCATTTTACCGATACCGGTCCGCGCGACGCGCCAATACTTGTGCTTGTGCATGGCTATTCTGCCTCTCTGAACACCTGGGACGCATGGGTGCGCAATCTGCGTAAGGATTACCGGGTCATCCGGTTGGACCTGCCGGGCCATGGCCTGTCGCGCTGCGTCGACAATGATGAGATCGGCATCGAGCAATTCATTGCCAGTATCGACCGCGTGACGCATTCACTGGACGTCGACCAGTTCACCCTCGTCGGCAGTTCCATGGGCGGGCACACCGCCTGGGCCTATGCACTCGCCCATCCGGACAGGCTGGATGGATTGGTCCTGGTGGATGCGGCCGGTTGGCTCAGTGCGCCGGGCGAGGACGACAAGGACCCGGTGATCTTCAAATTGCTGCGCAATGGGTTTGCCCGCAATGTGATGAAGGATCTCGACATGTCAGCCTTGATCCGGTCGGGGCTGGAAAACAGCTTTGCGGATCCTGAACTGGTGACGGATGAAATGGTGGAGCGGTATTCGGCCATGTCTCGTGCGCCGTGCCATCGCGAGGCGCTGCTCAAGATCATGAGCGGCACGACACTGCGGGTGCCTGCGTCCAAGGAGAGGCTGAGCGCAATCGCCGTGCCGACGCTGATCCTGCATGGGGATACTGACAATCTGATTCCCGTGGCACATGCGGAAAAGTTTGCCGATGCCATCCCGGGGTCGAAGCTCATCATCTATCCCGAGACCGGACATATCCCGCAGGAGGAGCAGCCTGTTGCCTCGGTAGAAGACTTCCGTGCGTTTCTTGCCACCATTTATTCCGAAGAAACCGCAGAGCCTGAGGCGGTTGAGCCAAACGGCGAATAGGTCTCCGGGAAACCAGTCAGCAGGTTCACGCGTAGGAGGGGCATAGGAGAAACCCATATGCGCCTCGCCCTTTCCGCCATTGCCGCAGCCCTGCTTGCAGCCTGTACGAGCCAACCTGATTATCGCGCCAGTGATTCAACGCCGCCGACCGTGCCGTCTGTCGATCTCGATCGGTATGCTGGCCTCTGGTACGAAATTGCCCGCTATCCGAATGGGTTTGAACGCAATTGCACAGGTGTGACGGCTGAGTATGGCCTGAACTCCGATGGCACCGTGTCGGTGACCAATACGTGTTTCAAGGGATCGCTCGACGGAGAGAAAACGGTGGCTGAAGGCAAGGCCCGCATCGTGGAGGGGTCAGGCAACAGCAAGCTGAAAGTGAAGTTTGCGCCTGCATGGGTTCCGTTCGCAGAAGGGGACTATTGGGTGCTGGCGCTGGAGCCGGATTATTCAGCCGCCCTCGTCGGCAGTCCGGACGGCAAGTATCTGTGGATCCTCTCGCGCACGGCGCAGCTTGATGGGAAAACCCTGGAGCGTCTGAAGACGCGTGCCGAAGAGCTTGGATACGAAACGGCTCCGCTCGAAATGACCCTGCAATCGGAACAGGGGTGACGATTCTCGCGAGCTTTGGTAGGCGAACCCAATGAGCCTTCCCAATCTTGATGCCAACAATTTCGATGCCGAGCGCCAGCACTGGATCACCGTGCGGGTCTATTATGAAGACACCGACTTCACAGGCATGGTCTATCACGCCAATTATCTCCGCTTCTTCGAGCGGGGTCGATCAGACCATCTGCGCGACGCTGGCGTCTCCCATCAATCCTTGCTGGAACGGGAAGACCCGGCGGCTTTCACGCTGACGCGAATTGAAGTGGACTATCGCAGGGCGGCACGGGTAGACGACCTGCTGCATATCCGGACGCGCTACATCGGTACCGACGGACCCCGCATCCTTTTTTCCCAAACCTGTTTCAGGGGAGAAGAAATCATTGCAGAGGGTGAGATCACAGCTGTCATGATTCACGTCGATGGCCGCCCGCGCCGTCCGATCCGCGAATTGGTGAAGCAACTGGAAGCATATCGCTGGGAGGGCGAGTCTTGAAATTGATGCACTTGGCGCTGTGGGGCGCGTGCCTGAGCTATCCCGCGGTTGCGCAGGCAGAAGCAGACTTTGACGCAGAGCGCGGCTTCTATGTTGCTGTGCGCGGATACGGGTCGATCGGGGATCAGAACAATCTGATTTTCGATGACAGCCGCGAGATCGCCGGGGCCCTGGGCTACCGGGTCAACCACTCAGTTCGTCTGGAGGCCGAATACGGATTCCGCTGGGCCAATATCGCGGGACTGAACGGTGCGAGCACGGCAAGTGGCGATTTCACAAGTCGCTCGATCGGGGTTCATGCCTTCTATGATTTCCGGGAAGGCAAGCGGCTGCGCCCATTCCTGGGCGCGGGCGGCGGGGCAGGGGTGCTCGATTTCAACTTCTCTGGCCCCGCGGACATCAATCCGGATTTCATCGTGGTCGGCAAGGACACCAATTCCAGCGCCTACTGGAATCTGTTTGCGGGCGCGACCTATCATCTGTCGGACAATTTCCGTTTGTCGCTGGGCAGTGAATACGTCTCGTATTCGGATCAGGCCGTCGCGTCGAACCTTGGCGGAATTGATGGCATCAACCGCGCCTACAACTTCTATGTCGGCACGCGATGGTTCCTGCCCGACTTGTCCAATTGATCGTAGGCCCGGTGCCAAATATCGGCCGATTGCCCACGTTTCGTTAAGAAAACTCCCTTAGCCGTTAACTGTGCTGCGGAAACTGGCCATCCTGCCGTGTTTCTGCCGAATTTGGTGTGGATGAAGGGGTGTGCCGGTCCCGTTTGGGATGCGGCTGATCACCCATGACGCGTAGATAGGAGCTTTAGCCCCCATGGAATCAGAAGCGATAGGCACCGCCGCGAGTCATGCCGACTTCTCGCTCTTCAGCCTCATTATGGCGGCTGACCCAATTGTTAAGCTGGTGCTCCTGTTCCTGCTGCTGGCATCTATCTGGTCCTGGATGGTGATTGGCGAAAAGCTTTTCTCGCTGGGCGCTGTACGCAAGAAATCACGCCAGTTCGAAGAAGCCTTCTGGAGCGGACGCACCGAGGATTTCGACATGCGACCCGGTCAGGCAACCAATGACGCTGCCAGCCGCGTGTTTGCAGCGGCTGCGCGCGAATGGTCTGACGCCAAGCGTTTGCAATCTGGTTCCGGCGAGGCGGCGGCCCTTGTCAGCCGCGCCGAGCGATCAATGCGCGCTGCGGTGGATCGCGAGATTGGACGCGCCGGAAACGGTCTCGGCATTCTTGCGACCATCGGATCTGCGTCACCCTTTATTGGCCTGTTCGGGACTGTCTGGGGCATCATGAACGCCTTCCTCAACATCGCTGAACAACAAGATACCAGCCTGGGCACCGTGGCTGGCCCGATCGCCGAGGCGCTGTTCGCGACCGGCATGGGACTCGTTGCGGCCATCCCGGCGGTTATCTTCTATAACAAGTTCACCGGTGACCTGACCAAGCTGGGCGACCAGCTGGACACGTTCTCGCAGGATGTTCTGGTGCGTTTGTCGCGCCGTGCCTCTGAATCCGCGAGGGACTAGGCGATGGGATTGATCCTTGGTTCGGGTGGCAAGGGCGGACGGCGCGGCCGTCGCGCGCTGAATGCCGAGATCAATGTGACGCCTTTTGTGGACGTCATGCTGGTCCTGCTGATCGTGTTCATGATCACTGCGCCGCTATTGGTGCGCGGCGAGGAAGTGAATTTGCCGAAGACGAGTTCCGGCCCGATCAAGACCGAACCGAATGACGACCCGCTGGCGATTTCCATCCGCGAGAATGGCGAGGTCTTTATTCAGACCACCCTTGTTGAGGATATAGCCACGCTCGGTCCGCAATTGCAGGCAATTATTGGCGAAGGCTACGAACAGCCGATCTATCTTCGCGGTGACGAGAACACGCCCTATGGCCGGATCATGGAAGTGACGGCCGAAATCCGGGCAGCAGGTTATACACGTGTGTCCTTTGTGACCGAACAAAAGAAGTAGGAGCGACCAGCCCCACATGCTTCGCGGCTTTACCATCTCGACCCTTCTTCATGCCTCCGTGCTTGCCGCGGCGGTGATGACGTGGCCGATGAAGAAGAGCGATTGCGACAAGCAGATCGAACGACTGGAACGTGAGGAGCCGGGCCTTTCACCGGTCGATATCCTGCTGCGCCTGCCGCAATGCGCCAGCACGATTGATGTGCCGATCGACATTGTCGATATTGGTCTGGTTACGGACGTTGCGCCGATCCAGAAAGTGCAGGAGCCTGCCGAAGAGGAGCCTGAAGAGACCGAACCGGAAGAGCAGCCTGACCCTGTCGATGAAGACGCCGAAATCGTCGAGGATCCGCCGGAAGAACCGGAAGAAGTGAACGAGACGCGCGAAACCGAAACAGCCGAAGAAGAGCCTGTTGTCGAAGACACCAAGGCCGAGCCGGAAGAAACCCCGAAGGAGCCTGAGCCCAAGAAGGAAGAGCCTCCGAAGAAGGAGCCGAAGCTGATCGAGAAGCAGAAGCCGAAATCGGAGTCTGACGAACTCGACTTTCTGAATGATTTCGAGGATATCCTGAAGGACAAGGCCCAGACCCAGCGCAAGGCTGCGCAAGAACAGGCCCCGCCTCCGATCAATAAACCGGTGCTTCAAGACGTCCAGCAGCCCCGCAAGGGGGCAGGGGAGCGGCGCGGCAACACGGCCTCCCTGCAAGCCGCGATGCGCCGACAGATTGGCTATTGCTGGAATGGCGTCGATGATCTGCCCAAGGATGACCAGATCAATGTGGTGATCCGGGTGAGGCTGAACCTGGACGGCTCGCTGGATGGCAATGCCAGCCTGGTGACGCCGCGCTCGATGCCGATTGGCCGCCGCGGCGTTGTGGTGCAGCGGGCCCTGACAGCCGTGCGCCAGTGTGCGAACTACCAATTGCCTGAAGACGATTATGACGAGTGGAAAGATATCGAGGTCACAATCGGGCCGCTAAAGGGGAATTGATGAATTACGCTCCATCCTATCGGTTGTTGGCGGCCATGATGGCGATCATGCTCATACCATCAGTGCTGCCGATGCATGCGGACGAAGATGCCGCTCGCTTTGATTTCGGGGCTAAGCTGCGTCGCCAGATCGGATCTTGCTGGAGGGGAGCAGAAAACCTTTCCCAGCCCGAGCGCGTGAGTGTTGTGTTGAGATTCCAACTGACGCCGAGTGGCGAACTGGATGGCGACGTCACGCTTGTATCCCCGGAAGCTGACGAGGTTTCCGCAGTGGCGATTTCCAGGGCTACAGATGCGATCTTGAATTGTGCGCCATACAATCTGCCAAAAGAACACTATCATATTTGGGAAGACGTTGAGGTCACCATAGGTCCTCCCAAGAACAATCTGGTTTCCTGAAGGAGAAAGAGATGATCCGCTTAGCAAAACTCTGGTTGATGGCCGGGCTTCTCGCCTTTGGTCTCGCCATGCCTGCCGCTGCGCAGCTGCAGGTCCGCGTCGACGAGGGTAATTTCCAGCCGACCCCGCTGGCCATTCCGGACTTTGAAGTCCGTGGCGCGAATGCCGAAATGGCCGAAGACATCGCCGATGTCGTCCGGGCCGATCTGGAATCGACTGGCCTGTTCGACATCCAGAACCCGGCGTCCTTCATCCAGAAGGATCTGTCGATCGACGTCCAGCCGCGCTTCCCGGACTGGCGGATCATCCAGACCGAGGGCCTTGTCGTCGGCGCGTATGAAGAATTGCCGGATGGCAAGATCGCCGTCTCGTTCCGCCTGTGGGATGTTTATGGTGGGGAAGTCATGCGGATCAATGGCCAGCCCGGCCGTCGCCTGACCACGACGCCAGACAATTGGCGCCGCATCGCGCACAAGATTGCGGATTCCATCTATAACCGCCTGACCGGTGAAGACCCATATTTCGATACGCGGATCGTCTATATTGCCGAGACCGGCCCAAAGACCGAGCGTGTGAAGCGCCTGGCGATCATGGATGCTGATGGTGCCAATCAACAATATCTGACTGCGGGGACGAACACGGTGCTGACGCCGCGCTTCAGCCCGTCAGCGCAGGAAATCACCTACATGTCGTATGAGGGCGGCCGTCCGCGCGTCTACCTCTTCAATATTGAGACGGGCCGTCAGGAATTGCTGGGCAATTTTCCGGGCATGACCTTCGCGCCGCGCTTCTCGCGGGATGGGGAGAGTGTGTTGATGACCCAGGCCCAGGGCGGCAACTCTGAAATCTACCTCATGAATCTGCAGACACGCCAATCGCGTCGCCTGACAGACCACCCGGCGATTGACACCTCGCCCTCCATGTCACCGGACGGACGCGCCATTGTGTTCACGTCTGACCGTGGCGGCAGCCCGCAGCTCTACATCATGAACACCGATGGCAGTCCGCGGACCTGCCCCTCCGGTGGTCGGGATGTTGCTTGCCGCATCACCTTCAACAAGGGCCAGTATTCAACACCGGTCTGGAGCCCACGGGGTGATCTGGTCGCGTTCACCAAGCAACTCGGCGGTCGATTTTACATCGGCGTGATCGGGACAGATGGCAAAGGCGAGCGCCTGCTGACCGAATCATACCTCGATGAGGGCCCGGACTGGTCACCAAACGGGCGCGTGATCGTGTATTTCCGCGAAAGTCGCCCCGGCGCTGGGCCACAGCTCTGGTCGGTAGATCTTTCAGGCCGAAATGAGCGCAGAATGATGACCCAGACGGACGCCTCCGATCCGGCCTGGTCGCCATTGTTGCAATAAATTCATGGCTTTCGCCCCCGGTTTTCGTCCGGGGGCGTTGCTTTTTGGAGACAAAACGTCAAAATAGTATCGAATCTGGGCGTTAGCTCTGCTTCCGCCCGATTGTCGCCCGAATTCTGTCAGAATATGGAGACAGATACCCGCTACACCCGGCACAACGTTGACAAACGCCAGCCGTTAAGGCGTCAATTAGCACTCAGGACATCCAGGGGAGTCTGAATAGCAATGAATACCACTTTTAAACTCGCAGCCGCAGCCGCGGTTGTTCTTTCGATCAGCGCGTGTGCATCCCAACCAGAGCCTGTTGAGCAGGTCGAGGAACAGGCACCAGTTGAAGTCGCTGAGCCAGCACCGGCTCCGGCTCCAGTTGAAGCAGCGCCAGCCGCACCGGTTGGTCCGCTCGCAGGCTCGCTCGAAGACTTCCGCGTCAACGTTGGTGAGCGCGTCTACTTTGACCTCAACGGCTACCGCCTCGATGTCGACGACCAGGAAATCCTGAAGCGTCAGGCTGCTTGGCTGTCGTCCTATCCGGGCGTTCGCATCATCGTTGCAGGTAACTGTGATGAGCGCGGCACCCGCGAGTACAACCTTGCCCTTGGTGAGCGTCGTGCTTCTATCGTGAAGGACTATCTGGTCAGCCTCGGCGTCGACCCGTCCCGCGTTGACACGATCTCCTACGGTAAAGAGCGTCCAATCGCTGCTGGTTCCGACGAGCAGGCATGGGCCCTGAACCGCAACGGCTTCACGCAAATCGTTTCCGGCGCAAACAGCTAGGTTTCTGCCGCGAATAGCTTCACAAGATGCAGCCGGGTGCCTTATTTTGGCCCCGGCTGTTTTTGTATGTTCGCCCACAATCCTCCGGAGGCTTCCCCCATGTTCAAAGCGCCCGCTCTTGTCCTCGCCAGCTTTTGCCTGATTGTTGGTCCTGCCGCCGCTCAGCGCGCTGCACCCATAACGCAAGGGGTCACCAGCTCCGACCTGTCGCAACAGGTGGCGCAGGCCCGCCAGCAAAGCGCGCAGGTTCAGGTCGAGGTCAATGGATTGACCGGGGACGTGATGCAACTGACCGGGCGGGTGGAAACGCTTGAATTCCAGCTCCAGCAACTGCGCGAGCAAAACGAGAACCTGTCACGCGACAATGAAGCCCTCATCGACGAGGCCGATGATTTGCGAACGCAGCTGGAAAATCAGTCTGCAGATATTGCCTCCCTGAAATCCTATCTTTCAGCGGCGGGCATCATGCCCGAGGCCGACCCCATGCCGGGCAATGTCGGCGGAGAGTTCGGGACGATGCCGGAAATGGGCGCAGCGACTGACCAGAGCTTCAATTCTGGCCCACGCCGTCTTGATGCACCCGCCTCCATGGGTGAAACGACTTCAAATACCTCCGGCCCGACCCGCCTGACCATGGGCGGCGCAGCCGCTGCCGGCGAGTCTCTGCCGGAAGGTTCACTGGGCACGATTCCTGCCAGCGCCCTGCCAGGCGAAGCGGGACCGCTCTTCGCCCTTGCGAAATCCAAGCTGATCCAGTTCGACTATGCTGGTGCGGAAGAGGCCTTTCGCGCCTTCCTTGAGCGGTTCGGCGATGACCCGCAGGCTGGTGAGGCACACTACTGGCTGGGAGAGTCGCTCTATCAGCAAAAAGCGTATGCCGACAGCGGCGCAGCCTATACGACGATGATCCGGTCTTATCCCGACAATCCCCGCGCGCCGGATGCGCTGGTCAAGTTGGCGCGGGCAATGCGTCTGATCGGTGACAAGGAAAAGGCCTGTCTGGCCCTTGGTACGCTGCCGAGCCGCTATCCGAACGCTTCGGGTGTGACGCGGGATCTGGCTGCGGTTGAGCGAACCAAGTCCGGCTGTGACAACTAGACGACTTCCTGACACATGATGGATGCGTTTGATCGGCTCTGTGGCACCGCTTCAGGGCCGATCGGCATTGCGGTGTCCGGGGGCAGCGACTCGCTTGCCCTGCTCGTGCTGGCCCATGACTGGGCCGCGCGGTCTGGTCGTGATCTGATGGCGTTTACCGTAGATCATCGCCTGCGGCCTGAGGCCGCCGACGAGGCCCGCCACGTGGCCAGTATTTGTGGGCAGATCAGCATAGCTCATGAAACATTGGTCTGGGAAACGCCTGTATCAAAACAGGCGCTGGCCCGGCGAGCGCGGCATGGCCTGATGGCCGCGGCACTTCGGGCGCGCGGAGGGGCGCGCCTGCTGCTAGGCCACACGTCTGACGATCAGTGCGAAACATTCCTGATGCGGGCCCGGCAGGGTTCGACCTGGTATGGCCTTGCTGGCATGCAACCGCGCGCCGTGTCGCCGGTTTGGCCCGAAGGGCAGGGGGTGATGATTGCCCGGCCGGTTCTCTCACACAGCCGCAGCGAATTGCGGACATGCCTGACTTCGCGTGGAATCCTTTGGGTCGATGACCCATCCAATCGCAACCTGGCCTATGAGCGGGTGCGCGTACGGGCGCAGCTGGACGGCCATGCTGACCTGAAAGCGCGCATCCTTGCCTGTCAGGCGCGTCTGCAGGACGTGCGGCGGCTGGAAGAGCGTCTGATTGGGCGCTGGATGGCCGATTGTGTTGTGTGGGATGGAAAAGGTCGCGCACGGCTGAATCTGTCCAGGCTACCGAGAGAGCGTCTGGAGCGCGCCCTCGGCCTGATGCTTCAAATCGTCGGCGGCAAGGAAACACCTCCACGGCGGGATGCCGTGCAGCAACTGGCGGGTCGACTTTCAGGCAACGAGGCGTTTCAAGGTGCCACGCTGGGCGGCGTCCTGATCTACCGCAAGCGGGGTGATGTAGTCCTGTCGGCAGAGCCTGGAATAGCAGGTACGGCCGCCGATCCCGCACTGGCGCGCGCCCGTTTTGACGCAATGCGAGCGCTCTATGTCGGCGATACGTGACAAAACAGCCATTTTAAGAGCTTTTGAGTCGTTTTCATGCGATAAGCCCCCTATCTTACGGGGTGAACACCGGAATTTGGAGCGAGACGAAAAATGAACGTCAGAAACTTGGCTATCTGGGGCGCAATTGCCCTCCTGGTCATCGGCATGGCCGTGGCCATGGGTGGAAACCCTCAGGCAGCACGTGCTGAAAAGGCCAAACTGTCTGTCATTTATGAACTGGTCGAGGATGGAAAAGTCGCGGATGCGACCCTCGGTGACCAGCGCATCATCGTCACCACCACCGACGGCCGGACCATGGTCAGCGAATTGCGGTCACTCGACATGACGACCCAGCAGTTTCTCGAAGAGAACCAGGTTCCCTTCACGGTGGATGCTGACAGCGGCCAGAATACGTTCGCGTCTCTGATCTTTTCCATCCTGCCAATCCTGCTGATCGTTGGCTTTGTCTTCTTCATGATGCGCCAGATGCAGTCTGGTGGAGGTCGTGGCGCGATGAGCTTCGGCAAGAGCCGCGCACGCCTCCTGACAGAAAAGCATGGCCGCGTGACGTTTGACGATGTTGCGGGCGTGGATGAAGCCAAGGAAGAACTGCAAGAGATCGTCGAGTTTTTGCAGGATCCGTCCAAATTCCAACGTCTTGGCGGTAAAATTCCGAAAGGCGCACTGCTGGTAGGCCCTCCGGGTACGGGTAAGACTTTGCTGGCACGGGCCGTGGCAGGCGAAGCAGGCGTGCCGTTCTTCACAATTTCCGGTTCGGACTTTGTCGAAATGTTTGTCGGTGTTGGCGCAAGCCGCGTCCGCGACATGTTCGAGCAGGCCAAGCGCTCGGCGCCTTGCATCATCTTCATTGACGAGATCGACGCGGTCGGCCGTTCACGCGGCGCTGGCCTCGGCGGCGGCAATGATGAGCGCGAGCAGACGCTCAACCAGTTGCTGGTTGAGATGGACGGTTTTGAAGCCAATGAGGGCATTATCCTGATTGCTGCGACCAACCGTCCTGACGTGCTGGATCCGGCATTGCTGCGTCCCGGTCGTTTCGACCGTCAGGTCACTGTCGGCAATCCTGACATCATCGGTCGTGAGAAAATCCTGCGCGTTCATATGCGCAATGTACCCTTGGCCAAGGATGTCGAGGCGCGGACGATTGCGCGCGGCACGCCGGGCTTTTCCGGGGCAGACCTTGCCAACCTCGTGAACGAGGCGGCCCTGCTGGCCGCCCGTCGCGGCAAGCGCGTTGTCGCCATGCAGGAATTCGAGGATGCCAAGGACAAGGTCCTGATGGGACCAGAGCGTCGCTCCATGGTGATGTCCGAAAAGGAAAAAGAACTGACAGCCTGGCACGAAGCTGGTCATGCCGTCGTGGCGCTGAAAGTGCCGGCTGCAGATCCCGTCCACAAAGCCACGATCATTCCGCGTGGTCGTGCGCTGGGCATGGTCATGCAGTTGCCGGAAGACGACAAGCTGTCCATGTCCAAGATCGAGATGACTTCGCGTCTCGCGATCATGATGGGCGGGCGCGTGGCCGAAGAGCTGAAATTCGGCGAAGACAATGTCACCGCTGGTGCAGCCTCTGACATTCAGCAGGCGACACGCCTTGCACGCGCCATGGTCACCCGCTGGGGCTTTGCCGACGCGGTCGGCCCAGTTGATTATGGCGATGACCAGGGCGACGTTTTCCTCGGCCAGCAGCTGATGCAATCCTCGCATGTCTCGGAAGAGACCTCGCGGAAGATTGAGGAAGAAGTACGTACGCTGATCCAGACCGGCATGGATGATGCTCGCCGGATCATGACCGAGTGCCGGAAGGATTGGGAGGCGATTGCAACCGGTCTTCTGGAGTATGAAACCCTGACGGGTGACGAGATTTCGGCTTTGCTCAAAGGCAATCCACCATCGCGTCCTGATTTGGGCGATGATGACACGACGCCGGGCTCGGCGGTGCCGGTGATTGGCAAACGCCGCAAGCCCAAGGGCGATGGCGGCCTTGGCGATCCGGAGCCTAATCCGGCCTGATCGCTGGGGTCCCAGCAAAAAGTTTGAAAAGCGCGGTCAGTTCGGCCGCGCTTTTTTTGCTTTTATACAATGGCTTGCCTTTCGCCTGCTGAACACTACCGTTATCCAACGAGTCAGGAACGTTCTTCTTGTCGACGGGTTCTGCCATTGCGCGCGCCTCTTCGCGGGCCTTGCGCGACGAGAAACAAAGCGGAGGCTGGCAGGCTTCATGTGCAATGCGCCCCTTCACGTGTCGCTCGACACTGGACACGAAATCCTGTTGAGGCCCGTCGGCCTGGATGACGAGCCACGCTTCCAGCAAATATTCCGATCCATGTCGCCGGAGTCGCGCTATTTGCGCTTTTTCAGCGGCGCCAATCCTGTGCCCGATGCGGTTGTCCACAGTCTCGCAAATGCGGATGGCAAGGCTCATATTGCATGGGGCATTCTCGACGCCAGCGAAGACGACACACCACTCATGGCAGCGGCCCATGCCATTCGCGCAGAGCCGGACAGCAAGCGTGCCGAACTCGCGCTTGGTGTACTGGACCAGTACCAGGCGCATGGCCTGTCCCGCCTATTGATTGCGTCGGTGGCGCTATCCTGCCGCGCGCAGGGCATCACCACGCTGGAGGCTGAAACCCTGCCAGAAAATCGAAAGGCCAACAGCCTCTTCAAGGCGCTCGGGGGCAAGGTAATTCGACCGTTGCCGCCGACGACGGTGTGGGAGTTCGAAGTGGATGACCTGATCGACCAGCTCAAGCATATGGAAAAGCCGGAAGGCTTGCGAGCTGTTTTCAGCACAAACGGGTAAGTGCTTGCCTCACAGATAGTTCATGGCAAGTTCGAGGGCCCGGCAGACGATGTAGATGACGAGGGCGAAAATCCAACGCCAGGCACCGACTGTTTGGGTCAGGTATTGAAGACTGTCGACACGGTCCCAAAATACATGACCATCTTCGCTCAGCGTTCGGGCGCATATGATATGGGTGATCAGGCTGATCAATGGAATACCGAGCCCCATGCCGGCAAGCATCGCCAGAGCTGAACGCTTCAGGCTGGACCGGAAGGACAGCCGGCTTCCAATAATGTTCCGTATTCTGATGCCCATCAGGGCCTTGCCGGGCGTATTTCCCAATTGGGAAACGCAGAATGCCTCAAGCACAGTGAAGGTCAGTGCGTGAAGCACGAGAAAGACGCCCACGAAGATATAGCCGTCGAAGAAAGCCTCATCCATCGGCCATGCCAGCAGGGTCGCCACAAAGCCGTAGATGAAGATAAGCCCCATCATGATCGCGAAAGAGGGGATCAGGCAGAGGTAGAAATCGATCCATTTGGCCAGGAAGCGAGCCCAGATGCGGGGTTTGTGCTCGGCTGCCAAGTCAATTCGGGGGCGCTCACCCTCCGGCGCCTCGCCAAAGACATCAATGTCAGGTGAAGTCGACATATAAAAAAGCCCCCATCCGGATCAACCCGGGATGGAGGCTAATTTGGATTCGCGGATCAGGAAACCCGTTCGACCATCATGTGCTTGATCTTGGCAATCGCCTTGGCCGGATTCAGGCCTTTCGGGCAGACCTGTGCACAGTTCATGATCGTGTGGCAACGATACAGCTTGAACGGGTCCTCAAGGTCATCGAGGCGCTCGCCGGTTGCTTCATCGCGGCTATCGATCAGCCAGCGATAGGCCTGTAGCAGGGCCGCTGGCCCCAGATACTTGTCGCCATTCCACCAGTAGGACGGGCAGGAGGTCGTGCAGGAGGCACAGAGGATACATTCGTAAAGGCCGTTCAGCTCTTCACGGTCTTCCTCGGATTGCTTCCATTCCTTTTCGGGGTCTGGCGTAACCGTCTTCAGGTATGGCTGCACATAGGCATGCTGGGCATAGAAGCTGGTCAGGTCCGGGATCAGGTCTTTCACCACCGGCTGCGAGGGCAGGGGCGCAATCGTGATGACGCCGCCCGGCAGTTCGTCGAAGCCCTTGGTGCAGGCAATCGTGTTCTGGCCGGCAATATTCATGGCGCAGGAGCCGCAGACGCCTTCACGGCAGGAGCGGCGGAATGCCAGCGTCGGGTCGACATTGTTCTTGATGTAGAACAACACGTCCAAGATCATTGTGCCGGCGCGATCCATGTCCACCCAATAGGTGTCCCAGCGTGGATTACCGCCCTCTTCCGGGCTGTAGCGATAAATCCGGAACTGGCGGAGATTGGTCGCGCCTTGCGGCTTCGGCCAGGTCTTGCCCTTTTTGGGCGCGGAGCCTTTGGGGAGAGTAAGTTGAACCATGTCGTGCTCGCCTTGATATCCTAGTAAACCCGGGCCTTGGGCTCGATGTAGCTGATTTCGTTCGAAAGCGTGTAATTGTGCACTTCGCGATAGTCGATCGTGACCTTGCCGGCCTCATCGCACCAGGCGAGCGTGTGTTTCATCCACGTTTCGTCATTACGCTCCGAGAAGTCTTCGCGGGCGTGCGCGCCGCGGCTTTCCTGACGGTTGGCCGCAGAGTTCACGGTGACAGCAGCCTGCGCGATCAGATTGTCGAACTCAAGGGCTTCAACAAGATCTGTATTCCAGACCATGCCGCGGTCTTTCACATCGATCCCGGGCGCTTTCTTGTAGACTTCCTCGATGGCATCGACGCCGTCCTTCAGGACATCGCCGGTGCGGAAGACGGCGCAATTGTTCTGCATGCCCTTTTGCATTTCGAGGCGGAGGGCAGCGACAGGTTGGTCGCCCGTTGCGTTGCGCAGGCGGTCAAGCCGCGCGAGGTGGCTGTCGGTGGCGCCCTTCGGCAATTCCGGCTGGGTTGCGCCCGCTTCCGTGGTGGCGCCACAGCGCTGGCCGGCTGCGCGACCGAAGACGACAAGATCGATCAGCGAGTTGGAGCCGAGACGGTTGGCGCCGTGTACGGAGACACAGGCCGCTTCGCCGACGGCCATCAGACCGGGCACGACCGAATCCGGGTCTCCATTCTTCTTGGTCAGTACTTCGCCATGATAATTGGTCGGGATGCCGCCCATATTGTAATGAACGGTCGGAAGCACCGGGATCGGCTCTTTCGTGACGTCCACGCCAGCAAAGATTTTCGCCGTCTCGGAGATGCCCGGCAGGCGGGCCGCCAGGACTTCTGCGCCGAGATGCTCGAGATGGAGGTGGATATGATCCTTCTCCGCGCCGACACCGCGGCCCTCGCGGATTTCCATGGTCATGGCACGGGAGACCACGTCGCGAGACGCGAGGTCTTTTGCTGACGGAGCATAGCGCTCCATGAAGCGCTCACCTTCGGAATTGGTCAGGTAACCGCCTTCGCCGCGCGAACCTTCAGTGATCAGGCAGCCGGAGCCGTAGATACCGGTCGGGTGGAACTGGACGAATTCCATGTCCTGCAATGGCAGGCCGGCGCGGAGCACCATGGCATTGCCGTCACCCGTACAGGTGTGAGCCGAGGTACAGGAGAAGAAGGCGCGGCCATACCCGCCGGTCGCAAGCACGACTTTCTGCGCGCGGAAGCGGTGCAGCGTGCCGTCATCGAGTTTCCACGCGGTGACACCGCGGCAAGCGCCTTCCTCATCCATGATGAGGTCGAGCGCGAAATATTCGATGAAGAATTCGGTCTCTTCCTTGACGCACTGACCATACAGTGTGTGCAGCATGGCGTGACCGGTACGGTCAGCCGCAGCACATGTCCGCTGGACAGGGCCCTGACCAAAATCACGTGTCATGCCGCCGAATGCGCGCTGGTAGATCTTACCTTCCTCTGTTCGCGAGAAGGGCATGCCCCAATGCTCAAGTTCGTAAACCGCAGCAGGCGCTTCACGGCAAAGATATTCGATGGCGTCCTGATCGCCGAGCCAGTCTGACCCTTTGACCGTGTCGTACATATGCCAGCGCCAGTCATCCTCGCCCATATTGCCAAGCGAGGCGGCAATGCCACCTTGTGCAGCCACCGTGTGGGAGCGCGTCGGGAAGACTTTGGAGATACAGGCCGTTTTCAGGCCTGCCTGTGCGGCGCCCAAAGCTGCGCGGAGGCCAGAGCCGCCGGCGCCAACAACCACGACATCATATGTATGGTCGGTCCAGGTATAATTGCTCATCTTATGTTTCTCCCGCGAGGCTAGACGCCCGCGCCAATCCAGATTTTGAGAACCGACAGGGCCACCGTCACGAAAAGCGCGATGCACGCAAAGCTGTTCAGGATAAGCAGGGCCGATTTGGTTCCTGTCTTCGCGATATAGTCCTCGATCACCACTTGCATACCAATGCGCATGTGAAAGAACGCCGCGCCGGCAGTCAGGATCAGCAGGATGGCGTTCCAGGGCTTGGCGGCCCATGCCTGAGCGTCAACGATATTGCCGCTCATCGCGTTGATGATGGAGTAGACGAACCACGGTACGAGGAAGATCAGCGCAATCGCGGAGACGCGCTGACGAATATGGGTTTCGGTGCCGGACTTGGCCGAGCCGAGGCCACGAGCCATTTTGGCTGGCGTAATGAAATCGTGTGAAGACATGTCCGTCGCCCCCTAAAGCCAAGTCGTTGCGGCGAAGATGGCCGCAGCGCCAATAACGGCGAAAAGATAGATAAACACCGACACGGTGCTGGCTGTTTTGGGGTCAAATCCGATATGCGGCCCATCCCAGAGCAGGTGACGGATGCCATTCGCGAAATGATAGAGTACCGCGACAGCCCACAGGAACAGGATGACCTGACCATACCAGACTGAGATGACGCTTTCGATCACACTATACCATTCGGCATTGGTTGCGAGCGCGACGATCCAGGCGGTGATAAGGAAGCTTCCGAAATACAGGGCTGTGCCGGTAATTCGATGGGTGATGGACGCGGCCATCGTAATGTGGAAACGCCAGATCTGGAGATGTGGCGACAATGGGCGAGGATCTGCCCGGGAAGTGCTTGCCATGAGGGATGACCTTGCTTGCCTGCAATGAACGCTTTGGCTTGGGTTCTAGGTTTCTCTATGGTCCTGTCAACGCCACAGGGCTAGGGAGCGACAATATGAAACCTTTTCTTTTTGCACTTGCCGCAGGGGCGCTCACAGCTGTGCTGGCACAGGGAGCTGCTGCAGATCCGCTCGACGCGCTGATTCCAGCCTATGAGTCTTATGTGGACGCCGTCAGTCCTGAAGATGCAGCACGGGAAGAGAATCGCGCGCCAGATCGCTGGGCGGATGTTCGGCCGGCCTCTATTGCGGCCCAAACGGACGCCGCGCGGGCCCTTCTGAAAGATGTGCAAAAAGCTGAAACCGAACATGTCATCGATCAGGCGATCCTGATTCGCCTGTTGAAATCGGACATCAACTGGGCGGAGACTGATTCGGCCCGCATCCCGTTCACGGGTGACTGGGGTTTTCAGGCCGAACCTGTCTTTGCCGCGATGCGGACAGATATCGACAGCGTGGAATCCGCCGAGGCCTGGATTGCACGCCTGAACGACGTGCCACGCTATTTCGCCGAGAATATCGAGAATATGAGGCGCGGGATCGAAACCGGGTGGACCGCCAACCGGGATCCCCTTGAAACCGTGATCGACCAGATCCGGGAACAGATCATGGACGATGCGTCTGAAAGCGGCCTTTACGCGCCGTTCAAGGCTCTGCCGGAAGGCATCGACCCCGAAATCGCTGCGCGTCTCAGGGCGGAAGGCCTTCAGGCGACCGCTCGTGCCATTTCCGCCTATCTGGATGTCCTGCGCTTCCTTGAAATCGAGTATCGGCCGTATCTGCGTCAGGGTGCAGGAATCGCAGATCTCGAGAATGGACGCGAGGTTTATGCTGCGGCGGTTGAACACTACACGGCCGGGGCGGGCTACAGTCCGGAGGAGATCCATCTTCTTGGCCAGTCGGAAGTCACGCGGATCCGGTCCGAGATGGAACAAATCATCGCAGAAATCGGCTTTGAAGGCAGCTTTGAGGACTTCCTGACCTATCTGAGGACTGATCCGCAATTCTATGCCCAGTCTGCCGATGAGTTGATGGAGGCTGCCGAAGAAATCTCCTCACGCTTGCGCGCCAGTTTGCCGGACTATTTCGGGACGCTTCCGGAGCTGGAATTTGAGGTCCAGCCTGTGCCAGATTCGATCGCGCCGGGCTATACGACCGGCCGTTATGTATCGGGCGATCCGGAGGAGGGTCGCCTCGGTATTTACCTTGTGAATACCTATGCCCTCGACCAAAGACCCCTTTATGAATTGCCCGCCTTGTCTGCGCACGAGGCCGTTCCCGGCCATCATCTTCAGATTGCGCTGGCCCAGGAAATGTCGGACCAGCCGGACTTCCGGAAGAACTATTATGCGACAGCCTTCGGTGAAGGCTGGGGGCTATACGCTGAGCGGATTGCGGGTGAAGCGGGCATTTATCGCACACCTTATGAGCGCTTTGGCGCTCTATCCTATGAGATGTGGCGGGCTTGCCGGCTTGTCGCGGATACGGGCCTGCACTGGTATGGCTGGACACGGTCACAAGCCGAAGCGTGTTTCATTGAGAATTCCGCGCTCGCCCCGCTGAACATCCAGACGGAGGTGACACGCTATATCGGCTGGCCGGGGCAGGCAGTTGCCTACAAGGTGGGCGAGCTCAAATTCCGGGAGCTGCGGGCCAAGGCGGAACTTGAACTGGGTGAGGATTTCGATCTACGCGCATTTCATGATTCGGCGCTTGCAGAAGGCGCTGTACCCCTCGATGTGCTGGATGTGCGCATTGATGACTGGATTGATACCCAACAAATCAGTCCCTCGGCTCCCAACGTCTTGCCAAACTGAGCCTTCATGAAACTCACCATTATCGAGACCGGGCTCGTGCCTGAACCCATTCGGGCGGATTTTGCGGATTATCCGGAGATGTTCCGGAACCTGATATCTGCCGCAGACCCGGATATCGAGTACGAAACCGTGTCCGTCATTCAGGGAGAGCCTTTACCTGATATCGCCGGGCTGGAGGCGATCCTCATCACAGGCTCTCCTGCGGGCGTGTATGATGACTATGACTGGATCGCGCCGCTGATGCAGTTCATCCGGGATGCGGCCTCAGCCAGCGTGCCACAGGTCGGTATCTGTTTCGGTCATCAGATCATGGCAGAAGCATTGGGCGGAAAGGTCATCAAATCTCCCAAGGGTTGGGGGATCGGTCGGCATTCCTATGATGTGAAAGCATGTCCCGACTGGATGGGGGGCGATTGCCCGGCAACGATTTCCGTGCCGGTCAGCCATCAGGATCAGGTCGTTGAATTGCCGCCGGGTGCCAGCGTGCTGGCGCGGTCAGATTTCACGCCTTTTGCGGCGATAGAGTATGGCAAGACGCCTGCGATATCCTTCCAGTGCCACCCGGAGTTTGATGCTGACTATTCGGCCGCGCTCTACACGATCCGAAAGGGTCGTCCGCTGGCCGCAAACGCTGTCGACATGGCGATCGGGTCGCTGGAACAACCGCTCGACAATCAGCGTTTGGGAAGCTGGATCGCCCGGTTCCTGACTCAGTCCTGAGCGGGGGCAGGGGGAATCCGCCCTTGAAACTCGCAGGTTTCCCCTGTGGCGCGAAACCTGCATACTCTTTGTCGAAGTGACACATTCGTGTTGTAGGGACGCACAAAATCTTCGGAGACGTACGCATATGATGCCCAAACCGCTGGCTGACATTAAGCCAAACACGCTGGAATTCGAGATTCTGCCGCTGGTGAAGCCAACAGGCTTTCGCGAATATGATGCGCGTTGGTGGTTCAACGGAATCGGTAAGGAGAAGGCACCGGAACTGAATTTCACCGGTGTTCAGGCGCTGGGCCTCGGCATGGCAACGCTGTTCCATGAATTGGGGGTCGAGCCCAAAGTGGTGACCGGGCATGATTTCCGCTCGATCAGTCAGCCGATCAAGAACGCGCTCATCCTCGGCATGGTGCAAGGCGGCTGTGAAGTACTGGATGTGGGCCTCGCGCTTTCGCCAATGGTCTATTGGGCACAGTTCGAGCTGGATGCAGCCTGCTGTGCCATGGTGACAGCGAGCCACAACGAAAACGGCTGGACCGGGGTCAAGATGGGGGCCGACAAGCCGCTAACATTCGGACCAGTTGAGATGGGCCGCCTGAAAGAGATCGTCATGGGTGGCGAGTTTCAGCCCCGCGCGGGCGGCGGTCATTTCCGGGTCGATGATTTGCGGGACAAGTATATCAAGGCAGTCGTTGGCGATACGAAGCTTAGTCGTCCGATCAAGGTGATTGCGGCGTGTGGCAATGGCACTGCGGGCGCGTTTGCGCCGGATGCGTTGCGTATGATGGGCGCAGAAGTTGTCGAGATGGACTGCAACCTCGACAACACGTTCCCGAAATATAATCCCAACCCGGAAGATGCAGAAATGCTGCATGAAATGTCGAAAGCCGTCAAAGATCTTGGCGCAGATGTCGCGCTCGGTTTTGATGGTGATGGCGACCGCTGTGGTGTTGTGGACAATACAGGCGAGGAAATCTTCGCGGACAAGATCGGCCTGATGTTGGCGCGCGATTTGTCGAAACTCTACAAGGACGCGACTTTCGTCGTCGATGTGAAGTCAACCGGCCTCTACAAGACCGATCCCGTGCTGAAGGAAAATGGTGCGACGGTCGATTACTACAAGACCGGCCATTCCTACATCAAGCGCCGCACCAATGAGTTGGGCGCGCTGGCAGGGTTTGAAAAGTCCGGTCACTTCTTCTTCCAGCCTCCAATTGGGCTTGGTTATGATGATGGGCTGGTTGCGGCGAAGGCCATTCTCGAAATGCTGGATCGCAATCCGGGCAAGACAATGGCCGATATGAAGGGGGAGCTGGGCGTTGCCTATACTTCACTCACCATGTCACCGCATTGCGATGATGAAACCAAATATGGCGTCGTCGACAAGATGGTCGCAGAATATGAAGGCCTGAATGGCACCGAAATTCTTGGTCGGAAAGTCATTGATGTGAATACTGTCAATGGTGCCCGCGTGACACTGGAAGACGGGTCCTGGGTTCTTATACGTGCGTCCTCCAACAAGCCGGAACTGGTTGTGGTGGTTGAATCCATGACGAGCGCCGATGATATGCGCGATCTCTTCCACAAGGAAATCAAGCCGCGCCTCGGCAAGCACCCGGAAGTCGGAGCATATAATCAGGAAATCTGATCCCTTTCTGCCAAGGGAAACTCTTTAGAACATGATCAGGCCTGTATCGCCCGGAGCGGGCCTGATCCATTTTAACCGGGCAGAATGTCTCGCAGCATCCCGCGTGGGCCGGGTGTGAAGTGCCCTCTGGTGAACTGGCCAGAATGGCACACTCAGCCCCTTGACCAACTGGCATAAAAATCGCACCCCCTGCCGCGAAGACACTAGTATCTTGTGAGGATTTTTCATGCGCGTTGCGATGATTGGAACGGGCTATGTCGGCCTTGTCAGCGGAGCCTGTTTTGCCGATTTTGGGCACGTTGTAACATGCGTCGACAAGGATGCATCCAAGATTGAAAAGCTGGAAGCCGGCATCATGCCGATTTTCGAGCCCGGGCTCGACAGCCTGGTTGAGAAGAACGTCAAGGAAGAGCGCCTGTTCTTCACGACCGAAGCCAAGGATGCGATCCGCGATGCCGACGCCGTCTTCATTGCGGTCGGCACGCCCTCACGGCGCGGCGATGGACATGCGGACCTATCCTATGTCTACGCGGCGGCTGAAGAGATCGCCGAACTCATGGATGGCTTCACCGTGATCGTCACCAAATCGACTGTTCCGGTCGGCACGGGCGACGAAGTTGAGGAAATCATCCGCAAGAAGCGCCCTGATGGCGAATTTGCTGTCGTCTCCAATCCTGAATTCCTGCGTGAAGGCGCGGCGATCAAGGACTTCAAGATTCCCGACCGTGTGGTTGTTGGAACCGATGATGACCGTGCCCGTGAAGTCATGCAGGAACTCTATCGTCCACTCTTCCTGAATGAGACGCCGATTCTGTTTACGGCCCGGCGTACATCTGAACTTATCAAATACGCCGCCAACGCCTTCCTCGCTGTGAAGATCACCTTCATCAATGAGATGGCGGATCTCTGCGAAAAAGTCGGCGCGAACGTTCAGGAAGTCTCTCGCGGCATTGGCCTGGATGGTCGGATTGGCAAGAAATTCCTGAATGCCGGTCCCGGCTATGGGGGGTCCTGTTTCCCGAAAGACACGCTGGCGCTGACCAAGACGGCCAATGACCATAATTCTCCCGTTCGCATCGTCGATACGGTGGTTGAGGTGAACGCGGCGCGCAAGAAGGCAATGGCTGAAAAGGTCATTGCGGCCATGGGCGGCGACGTGAAAGGCAAGACAATTGGTGTGCTGGGCCTCGCGTTCAAACAAAACACGGATGACATGCGCGACGCGCCAAGCCTGGATATCATTCCGGCTCTGCAAGCGGCCGGCGCCAAGATCCGGGCTTATGATCCGGAAGCTATGGATGAAGCAGCGCATCTGCTGAGCGATATCGAATTCGCAAAGAGCGCGTATGACGCCGTTCAGGATGCCGACGCGATGGTGATTATCACCGAATGGGACCAATTCCGCGCATTGGATTTTGAAAGAATCAAGGAAGCCCTCAGCACAAACATTGTGGTAGACCTTCGAAACATCTATTCACCGGACGACATGGCGGCTCGTGGATTCAAGTATACATCCATCGGTCGCCCGTCTATCTGAGGCGCTAGGCAAACAGGATCCTGAACATGAAATTCTTCGTAGATACCGCAGACACCGGCGACATCGCTGAGCTGGCAGCGACCGGCCTGATTGATGGGGTCACCACCAACCCGTCGCTTGTTGCAAAGTCCGGCCGCCCGTTCGCGGATATTATCAAGGAGATCTGCGAGATCGTGCCCGGCCCGGTCAGCGCAGAAGTCGTCGCGACTGACTATGACGGCATGATCTCCGAAGGCCGTAAATTGGCGAAGATCGCTGACAACGTTGCCGTAAAGCTTCCGCTGACGCTGGAGGGCCTGAAGGCCTGCCGGACGCTGTCGGATGACGGCACCATGGTCAATGTCACGCTCTGTTTCTCGGCCAACCAGGCGCTGCTGGCGGCGAAGGCCGGCGCGACCTTCATCTCTCCCTTCATCGGCCGTCTCGACGACATCAATGTCGATGGCATGGAACTGATCGCTGACATCCGCCAGATCTATGACAATTATCTGTTCGACACGGAAATCCTCGCCGCGTCGATCCGGACGGCAAACCACGTCAAGCTGTCGGCCCTGGCTGGCGCTGACGTCGCCACCATGCCGCCCTCGGTCATCAAGGGCCTCGTCAAGCATCCGCTGACCGACAAGGGCCTCGAAACCTTCCTGGCCGACGCAGCAAAGGCTGGCATCAAGGTCTAACCGATATGGCAACGCCAGACGGTCCTCAGGGCCGTGTCCTCATCATCGCCGGATCTGATTCCGGCGGTGGCGCGGGCATTCAGGCCGATATCAAGGCGGTCACCCTGCTGGGCGGGTACGCCATGACCGCCATCACCGCCATCACGGCGCAGGATACGCGCGGCGTACATGGCGTGTGGCCTGTGCCCATTGAGGGCGTGATCGGGCAGATGCAGGTCACGCTCGCCGATATTGGCGCCGACGCCATCAAGACCGGCATGCTGGGTTCTGCGGCGCTTGTCGAAGCGGTCGCAGAGCTATTGTCGGAACGCGCGCAGCTGGTGCCGCGTGTCATTGATCCGGTCATGGTGGCGACGTCCGGAGACCGCTTGGTAGATGCCAAAGCCGTCGCGGCCATCCGGTCTGAACTCGTCCCGAATGCACGGCTTGTGACGCCGAATGCACCGGAGGCGGAAGTCCTGACAGGGAAGGCGGTCGAGACGGTCAGCGGCCAGCGCCGCGCCGCCGAAGCCCTGCTGGAACTCGGCGCCAATGGCGCGCTGGTGAAGGGCGGGCATATCGGCGGCGATGTCATCACGGATGTGCTCCAGACCACGACCGGCGAGTGGATTTTTGAAAGCAAGCGGATCGAGACGACGTCCACGCACGGCACGGGATGCACACTGGCGTCCGCCATTGCGGCCCTGCTGGCGCAAGGGACAAGTGTTCCGGACTCGGTTGAACAGGCCCGGGAATACTTGCTGAAAGCGATTCGCGCGGCCAAGGGGTTCGGGACCGGCCATGGTCCGGTTCATCATGGTTGGGTACTTGACGAGGAATAGACCGCCTCAACGACCGTTCAGAAATCATCGTTTTTCCAAGTACGCGTCCCGTGGCATTCAGTCGTCCTGATTGGAGACTCTGTCATGCCGACTTTGCCGTTCTACCAAATTGACGCCTTTGCTTCAAAGCGATTCGAAGGCAACCAGGCGTGCATCATGCCGCTGGAGACATTCTTGCCGGATGAAACCCTGCAGGCGATTGCGGCAGAAAACAACGTCGCCGAGACGGCCTATATCGTTCCGGCGGGGGAGGGAGTGTGGACGCTTCGCTGGTTTACGCCGTCGGTTGAGGTTCCCCTTTGCGGTCACGCCACTCTTGGAACTGCACATGTGCTGTACCAGGAGCTTGGGTACACCGGTGAGGCAATTGCGTTCGACACGATGAAGTCCGGCCGCCTGCATGTTCGGCGTTTGAAAGATGGACGATTGGAAATGGACTTTCCATCGGCCCCCATTCAAGAAATTCCGGTAACGGATGAGGTAGCGGATACGCTTGGCACGCGCCCTGTTCAGGCATGGGGCGGCATGTTCTATGCGGCTCGGTTTGAAACACCGGAGGACGTCCGTGCGCTCAAACCGAACCTGAAGGCGCTAAAGGATCTTGGCGCGCCGGGTGAAGGCTGGGATCGTGGGAATTTCGGGTGCTTTGCCGCTGGCGGGGATGGTGTCGCCGTCACCAGCCGCTTCTTCGCGCCGGGAAGCGGAATCGATGAAGACCCTGCAACAGGTAGTTGGCATACGATGCTGGCGCGGGTCATGAGCGAGCGATTTGGTCTGGACGAGATGTCTTGCTACCAAGCCTATCCGGGCCGGGGCGCAAAGATCGATACGCGTCTTGAAGGCGATCGCGCCAAGCTTGTCGGTCGTGCAGTAACAGTGATCGAGGGCAGCTTCCGTCTCTGAATCCTTATTCATTGCCCCAAGGCGCAGGAGGTGGCGCAACGGGTTGTGAAGTATCGAACTCGATTCGGAAAAAGCGTTTCGGGCGCTTCATCTCATAAGCGAACAAATTGTCTGACGGACGCACCTCGATCGCCCAGGTGTTGTCTTTGGACTGAGGAATACCTTCAGAATCGAACAGGGCTTTCGTGGCGTCATCCGCCGGAAAGGCCATTCGACTGGCGCTGGCCTGGTCATTACCTGCGCCGCCATACCATGTGATTGCATCGGGGCTGCCATCCTCATGCGTGTGCGTATGGTGCAAGGCCAGGTGGGGTCCATCATTGTGGAGTACCCAGACACGGGAGCGGTCATCGCCGACATGAAGCGGAATACGGACTTCCTGTGGAGAACACTCCCGAACATGCATAACAATACGCTCTGTGCGCCACTCATCATCTTCTGGATCTTTGCTGACAATCTCGCCCTCAAATGCCTGCCCGCACAGGGTCGTCAATCGAGACATGAATTTTGCGTCCGAATCCTGTTTTGCTGGCTGGCCGCAGGCGGCTACCAGAGCCAGAACGACAAGGCTTGCGAGTAGGGGAAGCTTCATCTTGGACCTTTCTCTAGTGGCGGAAGTGGCGCATGCCAGTAAAGACCATGGCGAGGCCAGCCTCGTCGGCGGCGGCGATGACTTCATCATCGCGGATCGAACCGCCCGGCTGAATGACGGCTGTTGCGCCCGCTGAAGCGGCCTGAAGCAGCCCGTCTGGGAACGGAAAGAATGCGTCGGATGCGGCAACGCACCCTTTGGTCTTTGGCTCGGGCCAGCCTGCGATGTCTGCGGCGTCCTCTGCTTTGCGCGCGGCAATGCGTGCGGAGTCAATCCGGCTCATCTGTCCCGCGCCAATGCCCACAGTTGCACCGTCTTTGGCGTAGATGATGGTGTTGGACTTCACATGCTTGGCGACGCGCCAGGCGAACAGCATGTCATTCAATTCCTGCTCGGTTGGGACTTTCTTCGTCACGACCTTCAGGTCTGCCTTGCCGATGCGGCCAAAGTCACGATCCTGCATCAGGAAGCCACCGGAGACCGTCTTGACGAACCGGCCAGCCGAAGCGGGGTCCGGCAGGCCTTCCGTAATCAGGAGGCGGAGGTTTTTCTTTTTGGCAAACACTGCTTCAGCGGCTGCATCTGCTCCCGGTGCTATGACGACTTCTGTGAAGACCTGGGAAATTTCCTGAGCGGTTGCTTCGTCCAGCGGGCGGTTCAGTGCGACGATCCCGCCAAAGGCAGAAGTCGAGTCACATGCCAGTGCCGAACGATAGGCTTCGATGATGCTCCGGCCTTGCGCAACGCCGCATGGATTGGCGTGCTTGATGATGGCGACGGCAGGGATCTCATCACCCAGTTCGCCAATCAGTTCATAGGCGGCATCTGTGTCATTGATGTTGTTGTAGGACAGTTCCTTGCCTTGCAGCTGTTTTGCAGTTGCCACGCCGGGACGTTTCTCGCCGGTCACGTAGAAGGCGGCTTTCTGGTGCGGGTTTTCGCCATAGCGCAGCGATTGCTGAAGCTTGCCCCCAAGGCTGGCCCAGTCTGGAGCGGTCTCGCCAAGTTGGTCTGCATACCAATTGGAAATTGCGGAATCATAGGCCGCTGTACGGGCATAAGTTTTCGCGGCCAACTTGCGGCAGAGTCTGACGCTGACATGGCCATCATTTGTCTCCATTTCAGCAAGCACTGCGTCGACATCAAAGCCATCGGTGCAGACGGCGACGAAGGCACCATTTTTTGCCGCCGCACGCAGCATGGCCGGACCACCGATATCGATGTTCTCGATGCAAGTGTCGAAGTCTGCGCCAGAGGCAACCGTCGCCTCAAACGGATAGAGATTTACATAAATCAGGTCGATCGCGCCAATGCCGTGTGTTTCGGCATCTTTCACGTGGGAGGGATTGTCGCGCAGATAGAGCAGACCGCCATGCACCGCCGGGTGAAGCGTCTTGACCCGGCCGTCCATCATTTCCGGAAAGCCTGTCAGGTCGGCAACATCTTTCACATCCAAGCCGGCTTCTTTCAGAAGTTTCGATGTGCCGCCGGTGGAGACCAGTTCGACCCCCTTGGCGGCAAGCTTTTGAGCTTGTTCCACCAGTCCGGTCTTGTCGGACACGGAAAGCAGGGCGCGGCGAATGCGAACGGGAGCTCCGCGGGTGGCGGCATCTGTCATGTTGAGAATTCCTTTGGCGCAGGCTGAATGCTTGTGCCGCGGGGCGTATCATGACCGCGGCGTGGGTCAAGCGCTCCAGCGTCGCGCCTTTTCGGCTCGCTCGCTGGCATATTCCGGAACGAGAACGCCCAACAGGCGGAGGGCTTCAGAGCGTTCGCGCCGGGATGCCGCCTCGATCAGCTCCCCGAGCCGCTTTTCAAAAAGCTCGGAAGGCGCATGCAGGTTTTCGACCTGCCAGATGCCGTCCACTTTGGTGGAGACCACGGCTTCATGCTCATAGGTCAGCACCTCATGCATCTTTTCGCCATCGCGCAGGCCGGTCGTGGTGATCTTGATGTCGACCCCTGGAACCAGGCCCTTCATACGGATCATGGTTTCGGCCAATTGCAGGATCGGCATGGGTTCGCCCATATCCAGTACGTATAGGCCGGTTTCTGATGTGCGATCCTGAAGTGCGGCCGATTGAAGGACGAGCGAAGAGGCTTCCTCGACGGTCATGAAGTATCGCGTCACGCCGGGATCAGTCAGAGTGACGGGGCCGCCCGCCGCGATCTGGCGCTCGAACAAGGGAACCACTGATCCTGATGAGCCAAGGACATTTCCGAAGCGAACAATAGAGGCGGCCATGCCGGTTTGCGCTGCAACCCGAGATACGGCCATCTCGGCCAGGCGTTTGGTGGCGCCCATGACATTGTCCGGATCGACCGCTTTGTCCGTGGAGATAAAGACAAAGCTCTTCGCGCCGACAGCCGCCGCGGCTTTGGCCGCGTTCACTGCGCCCGACACATTGGTCAGGATGGCTTCGCAAATGTTACGTTCCATCAAGGGAACATGCTTCAGCGCCGCCGCGTGGATGACGACATCCGGCTTTGCGCGCGTGAACACGTCGCGGACACGGTTCATATCGCGAACATCGCCCAGTCGGGCCGTGTGCCGGTTGGGGGGCAGGATGCCCGCCAATTCCATGTCGATTGAGTAGAGATTGAATTCTGAGGCATCGAACACGGTAATCGACGCGGGTTCGAGCCGAGCAACTTGGCGTGTAAGCTCCGAGCCGATCGTTCCGCCACCACCTGACACCAGGACGTTCGCATTGCTCACAAGAGCGCGGACCGGCTCAATGCAGAGATGGCGTTCCGGGCGCGACAGCAAGTCGGACGGGCGAACGGGCTCCAGCACTTGGGCTGTTTCATCCCGATTCAGCGCCATGATTTCGGCGCCATGGTTAGAAGCGGTCTCAAGTACGCGGATCGTCGTCTCGCGTTTACGCGCAGCGCCCGTCACAGCCACCCATGGCGTTTGTTTGTAGCGCACCGTCAACACTTCAATCAGGTCACCCAATTCGTCGAGAGAGCCAAGAATCGGAATGCCGCGAATGGCGCGGCCCGGCTCGGTCGCCTCCACGTCGACCAGGCCGAGCAGACGAATCTTGCTGCTTTGGGCCGATGACTGGATGCGGCGAATGACCTGAACACAGCTCTGTGAATCACCAACGAGAAGAACCGGCTGACCGTTCTTGGCGACCGGGCTGAAGATTTGAAACGGCTCGTGTGTCGTGCGGGAGAGGGCGAACATGCGTCCGGCAAACAGGCCAAGCGTCCACAAGATGAGCGCAACGCTCAATGTGGCGAAGGGCGTGGCCAGCAACCCGTTCAACATGAGCATGACCGGCAAGTAGATCAGGGCTGCAAGACAAACCCCCTGGAAAATCCGCACCGCATCCGGCCAGCCCATATGACGCCAGACCTGCTTCTGGATGCCAAGCACGAGGAAAGACAGTGCGACGGCTGCAGCGAAGAAGGCGGTGCTGATGGCGATCGAGTTGAAGGGCAACTCAGCGCGGGGCGCCTCGGACGACCAGACCAGTAATCCGGAAAACGCCATGGCAATGATCGCGATGCTGATGTCGAACCCGAGGGTCAGCGTCATAGCGCGTCGAGCGGCCTGTTTTGGCGTCATGCGGATCTTTCCTTCAGAAATGCCCAGCGAATACAATTCGGCGGCTGTTGTCCGTCCCCGTTAGGATCTGCAAAACCAGCCATAACGATTTGCTCGGGTCTTTCAACCACACCGCGCGCAAGATAAACTGTACGTTCAAGGCGCGCACCTTCATGGCTTGTCTTGAACTTCCAGACCGTACCGTCATCGCACACCAAACGAATGGCATCTCGGCCCATGATGGCTGTGACCGTAGGATGTAGGTGAAAGCGAATTTCAAAGCCAATGAACTTCCGGTCATCCGACGGCGGCTGAGAGACTGGTCTCACAAGGGAGTCCTCGCCCGTCAATCGCTGGCCATCGCCCGACATGAAAAGGCGGCGACGATGCAGCAATCCACACGGTGCCTTGTATCCGCCATGCTGCGCATCGAGCCATATCTCGTCGCCTTCTTCCAGGCGTTTGGCTGAAATACCTTCCGGTCCATGGGCGGAAAGAAGACGTGATTCGTCATTCAATGAGAATGTGGATGAGTCCCGACCAGCCAGGATCAGTGTGGAGTGGGCCCCCGTGCGCCGCACGGCGGCTTGCCAGTCCACATTCACCTCGGCGCTATAACCGCAAGAGGTAACAAGACGGCTTGGTCCGTCCGAAAGCTCGAATCCAAGCGCGCCTGCATGGGCAAAATCGCTGAAGGGGCGCTCGGGCGCTTCGCCACAATCGAGGATCAGCCGAAGACTATTTTTTTCCAGCTTCTGAAAGCCGGATTTGGGCGCGAAAGTGAACCGGCGGGGTGGAGCGGACAAATGGGCGAGCGCCGCCTCGACAACTTCCGGTCTCGCCTCGTCGCTATCATTGAACGGGCTGAGCGCGCCGTCGCCGGCTCGAAAAAAGGCGACCATTGCACCCATGCGCGAAACCCATTTCTCCAAGAAGTCCGGTTCCGGGTGGCCAGCGCGTCGGAACAGGTCCCGAAGCGTCAGAAGATGCACAAGAGCGCGCAGGTTTCGCGACGGGCTGCGGCTTACATGCCCACCATCGGGAAGGATTTGCGCCGTGCATTCTGCGTCCAGTCTGGCGAGGGCGGTCTCCAGGCTCATTGCGCGGTCTACGCACAATGCGCCTGCAACGATTGTGACAGCACCGTACCAGCGCGCTTTGGGATCGGTTGCCGCGTCAATTTGATCAGAAAGATAGCGGATTTGCCGAACCAGGCATTCCGAGCGGGTTCGTTGGGCATCTGCGGAGCCTGATTCGAAAAGAGCCGCGCCACACAACATCCAGTTCCAACACCTCACGCTGGTAGGCGCCAGCCTCCAGGAGAACCCATTGAAGCTTCCATGGGATTCGATCCAGTCGTCGACAAAGCGTCTGGCACGTTCTGCCCCAAGGTCGCCCTGATCAAACAGATCAGGCAGCCATGAAAACCGATGCAGCCGATCCGCGAAGTGTTTGGAGGGAAGGGGAGTCGACCATGGCGGTTGGCCCGGCGCGAGGGTCAGACGCTCCATGCCGATGCGCCATATGTCCTGCATTAGCGCTTCGCCGCGCCGGTCATCCGTCGGCACAATTGGGGTCAGATGATGGGAAAAAGCATCAGGAATTGGCCCAGACAGCTTCAGCCGCTGCAGGACACCGACTTTGGCATCATCGCCACAAGCTCCACGAAACCTGCGCCAGAGAGCGGCGTCATCTGCGCCGGTTCTCGTGCGGTCAGCAAGGATTTCGCTATCTCCGCCTCCCACGTCCACCGTCCATTCCGTCAAGAACTATACTTTTAGATTTGGTCTGAGCGACCTGATGTTGTCAGCATAGGCCGACCCGCCGCCCTTGAAAACGGCTGACCCGGCAACAATTGCACTAACTCCCGCGGCGATGGCTTTTGGAGCAGTCTCCGGATTCAGGCCGCCATCGATTTCCAGGATGATATCTCTGCCGGTTGAGTCGATCATCCGTCGCAGCTGTTCGACCTTGCGCAACTGGCTGTCGATAAAGGTCTGACCGCCGAAACCGGGATTGACTGACATCACCAGGATCAGGTCGATATCGTCCAGTATGGGCTCCACGATGCTGGCGGGTGTGCCCGGATTTAAGGCAATTCCTGGCTTCATACCGGCAGCGCGAATCGCCTGAATCGTACGATGGATATGTGGTCCGGCTTCCGGATGAACCGTGAGGATGTTTGCGCCAGCCTTCGCAAAGGCAGCAATGAACGGGTCCACGGGGGCGATCATCAGGTGCACATCGAACGGCTTGTCCGTGCATTTGCGGAGCTTTTCGATCACCGGAGGGCCAAAGGTCAGGTTTGGCACGAAATGCCCATCCATGACGTCGATATGGATCATGTCTGCGCCAGCATGGTCTATGGCGGCAATCTCTTCACCGAGGCGAGAGAAATCTGCAGAGAGAATCGAGGGGGAAATCAACACGTCGCGCATGCGCAATCCCTAAGCTGGAACAGCCGGCCACACAAGGTGGCCGGCTGTCCGAAAGTGTAGAGATTGGGCCTAGTAGCCGCCGGCCGGAACCAGTTTCCAACCATCAGCCCCGGCAATGATATCGACCGGTGTACCTGGCGCGATATAGACATCCGCGCCCTGAATGATTTCCTTCACGTCACCCGTCGAGAAACGGACAATGTAGGCATAACCCTGTTGCTTGCCGACAGCCTTGCCAGCTGCGTTACCGGCGATGCCGCCGATGACGGCGCCACCAATGGCTCCCGCAGTCTGGGCCTTGTCGCCGCCACCAAGCTCGGAGCCTGCCAGACCACCCAACACGGCGCCTGTTGCGGTACCAATCAGGGACCGGTCAGATTGGATCGTTACGGCACGCACCGAAGTCACTGTACCGGTATAAACGGTAGAAGCCTGACCGACCGCACCTGGCGTGGCTGTTCCAGCGCCATAATTGCTTGCACATCCGGTGAGTGCCAAAGCGAGGGCAGCAAATGCGCCCACAGCAACTTTCCGGGGAGAAAATTCGGTAATCATGTTGAGTGCTCCCTGCACATTAGATGGGTTATCATTGCACAGTTCGCCCTGAATGGCAGATGAACTCTGCGAGACCTTTTTGTGGCAAGTCTGTTTACCGCTTGAAAACCATGCGCGGATTGAAATCGATCAAATCCGCTGCAGGCGCGCAATGTAGAAGGCATCATGCCCCGCGCCGTCTTGCGGCAGGGTCAGCAGATCGCCCTCTGGCGTCAGGCAATGCTCGAAACCGGGAATTTCTGCTTCGGATACAGGCTGACGTGAATAAAGCTCCGCCGTAATCGCCTGATCGACGATATTGCGCCCTTCGGAGTCAAGCGGGGTGCAGACGCAATAGATGACGATGCCGCCCGAAGTGACCATGTCGGCGGCGGCTGTCAGGAGGCGCGTCTGCGCTGCTGGAAAGCGATCAATTTCTTCCTCTCGCTTGATCCATGCGCCCTCTGGATGACGTCTCAAGGTGCCCAATGCGGAGCAAGGGGCATCCAGCAGCAATTTGTTCACCGGAATCTCCGGGCGCCATTCATCGGCATTGGCCGCAACGATGTCCGCAGACAAGCCCGTTCGCGCAAGGTTTTCCCTGAGGCGCTCCAATCTCGGCTTGGACCGATCGACGGCGGTCACTTTCGCACCGGTGGCCGCCAGTTGAAGTGTCTTGCCGCCTGGCGCCGCGCACAAATCCACGACCTGATCGGTCCCGGTCACATTGAGCAGTTTTGCGGGTAGGGCAGCGGCGGCGTCCTGAACCCACCAGCCGCCTGCTTCAAACCCGGGCAGGGCCTCGATATTCGCGCTGTTCAGCCGGATGGAACCGGTTGGCAGCAGGTCGCCGCCGGTGGCCTCAGCAACCTGAGCCGGACCGGATTTTGCGGACAGGAAGATAGGCGGTTCGTGCAGTTGGTGCGCGGCGAGTTGCTCTGCGCCATCGGCGCCAAGATCATTCGTGAACCGGCTGGCCAGCCAATCCGGCCAGATCAGGCTCGCGGGCATTGCATCAAGGTCAGGCGGTGTGTCGGCTGCGCGCCGTAACACGGCGTTGAGAAAACTGCCTCCCGAACGCGCATCCGGCCAGCCCTTGGCCGCTTCAACCGTCTCCGACACAGCGGCATGAGGCGGTGTTTCCAGCCGCCAAAGCTGTACCACGCCAATGCGCAATAGGGCGCGAATGGCAGGGCTGGTGGCGTTGAGTGGTCGCGACAGCAGGGGTGAGAGACCCGCATCAATGCGGCCAAGTTCGCGCAGGGCGGCACTCGCCATCAGTCGGGCAAAGCCCCGATCGGGCCCTTCCAGCTCGTTGAAGCTGTCAGATTTGAGCATCGCCTCGTCCAGCGTGCGGCGGCTTTCCAGCGCCAGCATGAGCAATTCGGCTGCGGCGCGCCGTGACAGGGCGCCGCTCATGAGTCTGACTCCATGATCAGCCCCACGGTCCGGCTTGGCGACGCGGTGCATCCGCAGTCTCGGAGCTGACGCCCATCTCGGCTGCCATGCGGCGCAAGGCCTCGATCCGGTTCGCGGTTGCCGGATGGGTTGAGAACAGATTGTCGGCGCCGCGTCCATTGAGGGGATTGGCGATGTACATGTGCGCCATGGCGGGGTTGCGCTCGGCCGCCATGTTGACCGAGGCGCGAGCACCGCGTTCGATCTTCTGAAGCGCGGAGGCCAACCAGAGCGGATTGCCACAAATCTCTGCGCCTCGCTTGTCGGCCTCGTATTCCCGTGATCGGCTGATGGCCATCTGCACAAGGGCGGCCGCCATCGGCGCGAAGATCATGATTGCGAGAGAGCCGATGAGGCCCGCCCGCTCGCGGCCAAAGAACAGCGCGAAATTTGCCAACATGCCGATCGCACCCGCAATTGTTGCGGTAACGGTCATGGTCAGCGTGTCGCGGTTCTGCACATGCGCCAGTTCGTGCGCCATAACGCCTGCGACTTCCTCGCGGGTCAGCGAGCCGAGCAGGCCAGAGGTCGCGGCGACGGCGGCGTTTTCGGGATTGCGCCCGGTCGCAAAGGCATTCGGTTGCGGTGTTTCAATAATGTAGACGCGCGGTGCAGGCAGGCCAGCGCGTTCTGCCATGCGGGCCACATCACCCGCAAATGTGCGCAGCATGGGGGAGGAGGTCTCCGGCGTGACCTCTTTGGCACCCTGCATGCGCAGGACAATCTTGTCGGCATTCCACCATGAAAATACGTTCATGCCAGCGGCAGCGACAAAGGCGATTGCCATGCCGAGAACACCGCCGATCAGATAGCCGACCGCCATGAACAGCGCGGTTAGCGCAGCCAGTAACATGAAGGTTTTTGCGGTACCCATGGGTGACACGTCTCCAGTGGTTTCAGTCGGGGGATGTTTAAATTCCCCAGAAACCTATATGGGGATTGTTAACGAAATGGGGAGTGCAGATGAGCACACCGGACTTTCCTGATGCGGCCGAAATCGCGCGTCGCGAGACCCTGAGACCAGAGGCGCGCCGCGCGCTGGAAGAAGCAGATGCGCGTCGAATCGAGATGGCTGAGGACGTCTCTAAGCTGCCGGAGAATGAGCGTGGCGGCCCTCGCAAGATTGAGCCGACTCGGTATGGCGATTGGGAACGCAAGGGTATTGCCTACGATTTCTGATCAGATGGACGCTAGAGACCCAACGCCTTCTTTGCGATGATGTTGCGCTGGATCTCGTTGGTGCCGCCATAAATCGATTGGGCGCGCCCTCCGAAATACGTCGCCACATCCGGCGCGGCATAGGGGGGCAGGGTGGCTGGAAGGTCGCCGGCCTTGCCGAAGGGCTGTCCGAAATGGCCGACGGCATCCAGCATCAGTTCGGTAATCTGCTGGTGGGTCGTGGTTGCCAGGATTTTTACTGTGGATGCTGCATCGCCCGGTGATCCGCCTGCGGAGAGCGCGGAGAGGATGCGGAAGACAGTCATCTCCAGGCCATCCACCGCCATTTCTGCTTGGGTCAGCTTTTGCGCAAAGCCCGGATCATCGATCAGGCGGTAATTGCCGCTCTCAGGCAAGGAGCGAGCGATCTCGCGCACATGGCGCAACATGGCCCGTTTGCCGCCGATGCGAGCATAGGAGGTGCGCTCAAACCCGAGCAGGTACTGCGAATAGGTCCAGCCCTTACCCTCTTCGCCGATGCGAAACTCTTCCGGCACGGTGACATTGTCGAAGAAAACTTCGTTCAGCACATGCTTGCCATCAATCGTGATGATCGGCTTCACCGTCACGCCGGGCGCATCAATGGGGCAACAGATGAAGGTAATCCCTTCCTGCTTCTTCCCCTCATTGGAGGTGCGCGTTAGCAGGAAGATCCAGTCGGCATGCTGGGCGGCCGAGGTCCAGATCTTGTGGCCATTCAGCGTATAGGTCCCGTTTTCCAGCACGGCGCTGAACTGGAGCGATGCGAGGTCTGATCCTGATCCCGGCTCTGAATAGCCCTGTGCCCAGCCGACCGAGCCGTCGCGGATGCCAGGAAGCCATTTTTCCTTCTGAGCGTCCGACCCGAATGTGTAGAGTACAGGCCCGACATAGACGACGCCCATAGGCGTTACGGTTGGTACGCCAGCGCGCTCCAATTCTTCATCAAAGACGTATTGTTCCTCGACGGACCAGCCGGGGCCTCCATATTCTTCGGGCCATGCCGAGGCGAGCCAGCCTTTCGCGCCGAGCGCCATTTCCGACTTTCGGACCTCTGCTGTTGTCAGCGCGTGACCTGCGCGGTTTTTCTCAAGAATGTCCTTCGGAAAATCCGTTTCAAAGAAGGTGCGGACGGTCTGCCGAAAGGTTTCAGTTTCCGGGCTGAAATCGAGGTTCATAGCATTTTCTCCCTTCCTGAAAAGCGTAGGGCAGGGCCTGCCTCAAGCAAGCCCTGCCCTCGCGTCGCCCGGAAGGGCGCTAAGCTCGCAGACTGGATCAGGCCGCTTTTACTTCCTCGATCCACTGGTCGACGCGGCGTTCGAGGATTTCCAGCGGCAGAGCGCCGCCGCCCAGAACCGTGTCGTGGAAGGCGCGGATGTCGAACTTGTCGCCAAGCTCGTCTTCAGCCTTCTTGCGCAGCTGCTGGATCTTCATCATGCCGATCTTGTAGCTGGTCGCCTGACCCGGCATCACGATGTAACGCTGGATCTCGGAGCGCGCCTGCATCTCGGTGATGGCCGTATTGTTCAGGAAGTACTGAACGGCCTCTTCCTCGGTCCAGCCCTTGGAGTGGATACCGGTGTCGACAACAAGACGGATTGCCCGCCAGATTTCGGAGCCGAGGCGACCGAAATTGGAATACGGATCTTCATAAGTATCCGGGAATTCCGTGGCCAGCCATTCGGAATACAGCGCCCAGCCTTCGATGTAAGCGGTGAAGCCGGCCTGGGTGCGGAACTGCGGTACGCCTTCCAGCTCCTGAGCAATCGAGATCTGCATGTGGTGACCCGGAATGCCTTCATGGTACGCGATCACTTCCAGTTCGCGTTTCGGCATCGCGGTCATGTCGGACAGGTGAGCGTAATAGGTTCCTGACCGCGATCCATCCGGCGTTCCCGGATAGTAGTGCTGGGCAGCTCCGTCCTGTTCGCGGAACGGCTCAACGCGCTTCACGACAAGGTCGGCCTTCGGCAGGATGCCGAAGAATTCCGGCAGGTTCGCCTTGATGTTTTCGATGTCGCGGGTCGCGTCGTCAATATAGGCCTGACGTCCCTCATCCGTATTCGGATAGTAGAAGCGTTCATCATCCTTGGAATCGCGCAGCATGGTGAAGAATTCCTGCAGCGTGCCTTCGAAGCCTACTTCCTGCTTGATGGCCTCCATTTCTTCATGGATGCGCGCCACTTCGGCGAGGCCGATCTCGTGGATTTCGTCGGCTGTCAGGTCGGTCGTGGTCTGCGTGGCCAGCAGGTGGTTGTAATAGTCCTTGCCGTTGGGCTGGGTGTCCGCGCCGACCGGGCTGTCCGGATCCGGCGAATTGGCCATGTCTTCTTCCGCGAAAGCGATGATGGCCTCGTACGCAGGCTGGAAGTTATCGACCAGCGCGATGCGGGCCTGTTCCAGCTTGGCGTCAGCCTCTTCCTCGGTCAGTTCACCGGCTTCTGAAAGTTTCGCGATCTCGGATTTGACGTCGGCGTAAAGCGCGCTGTCTTCGCCTTCGGTGAACGGCGCACCTGTGATGACCTTCTTCGACTGGTCGATCACGCCTTCATAGGCAAATTTCGGGGCATGGACGCCGCGTGAAGCAGATTCCCTTGCAATCAGGATCGCCTCATTCATGGCGCGACCAGTTTCGCTGATCCGGTTGACGAGGGCATCGAAGTCTTCGACCGTTTCCACATTGTGGAAATTGATCAGGAAGGTGGGCATGAAGCCCTGTGGGCCGTTCATCTGGTCGAAGATGTAGCCATTATAGAGATATTCTTCGCCGGCGACTTCCTGCTCGGTCTGGTACTTCCAGATATCATAGGAGATACGGTCTGCTGGTGAGAGCGCATCATAGTCGAACTCGTTTTCCATTTCTTCGGTGGCTGCAACGCGCCATGCCAGCTGCTCTTCGTGGCACTCAAGGGTAAAGCAATCGATCTGGTCATTCTTGTCCTTGCGGCCCAGGAAAGTCAGTCCAATCGGGCTGAATTGCAGTTCTTCTTCGTATTTCGCGTCAAACCACGCATTCAGGCGTTCGCCATTGGCTGCCATTTCTTCTGCCGTCACAGGTGCCTTTTCAGGTTCGGCGGCGGGAGTGGGCTGGCCACAGGCGGTCAGCGCAAGCGCAAGGGCAATCGCGGTGGCGGTTTGCTTGATCATGAGAGACTCCGGAAAATTTTTCTCGAATAACGATAAGACTTGGTATTCCTTTCCGCGGCGCTGTGTCAATTGGCAAGTCCGCTTGAGGGCGTTAGGGGAGGGGGATGACTGATCCACGTATTTCTCCCGACGACACGTCCCGCCGCGACCAGCGTGTGCTGCGCATTGGCACGCGCGGCTCGCCGCTCGCGCTCGTGCAGGCCCGGCAGGTGGCGGCGGCGCTGGAAATTCACTCCGGCGGTGCATGGCGCGGCGAGATCGTTACCTTCACGACGTCCGGAGACCAGCTGACAACTGAGCGTCTGATTGATGCGGGCGGCAAGGGTCTGTTTACGCGCGAACTCGATGCGGCGCTCGACCGAGGGGAGGTGGACGTGACCGTGCACAGTCTGAAAGACGTGCCGTCTGTCTTGCCTGAGGGGCAGCGTTTTGTGGCGTTCCCGGATCGGGAAGACCCGCGCGAAGGTTTTCTGTCACCACGTGCAACCAGTCTGAACGAATTGAAACAGGGTGCACGTGTGGGCACCGCCTCCCTCCGCCGGGAAGCGCAGACTTTGGCGCTGCGCCCCGACGTTGAGATCGTGACGTTCCGCGGCAATGTTGCGACCCGTATGCGCAAGTTGGAAGAGGGGCTCGCAGATGCGACCTATCTCGCCATGGCCGGGCTGACGCGCCTCGGCATGGCGCATTTGGCGCACCCGATCCCGCTGGAAGACATGCTGCCAGCCGCCGGGCAGGGGATCGTCGGCGTTGTGGCGCGGGAAAATCTGGCTGAAGATGCTGCAGAGGCGTTCAAGAAGATGAACCATGAGCCGACCGAGTCCGCTGCCCATATCGAACGGGCTTTCCTTGCAGCACTCGACGGCAGTTGCCGCACGCCGATTGCGGCGCACACGTTTGACAAGGGCGACACCTGGTCTGTGAAGGGCGAAGTTCTGTCGCTGGACGGCAAGCAGACTTGGTCTGCCAGCGGATCGTGTGCCAAGGCGTCCGCATTGCAGCAGATGACGGATCTGGGGGCCAGGCTTGCCGCTGACATCCGCGATGCGGCGGGCGGTGAACTGCCAGCCTTCGGCAGCGCATGGTGAAGCCACCGGTCATCGTGACCCGTGCGGAGCCCGGTGCCTCCGAGACCGTGACAAGGCTGATGGATATGGATTTTCATGCCATTCGGTCTCCCATGCTCGAGCTGAAAGCGCTCGAAGCGCCCATGCTGGACTTGTCGGGCATCTACAATTTGGTCTTCACGAGCGCGAATGGTGTTCGGTTCTTCGTGGAAGCTGTCGGAGGTATCACGGAGCACGTCGCTGATCTGACTACGTGGTGTGTAGGGCCCGCGACGGCGGATGCGGCTGAAGCAGCAGGCTTCCAGAGAATTGTACGGGGAGATGGAAATTCTGATGAACTCGCCCGCTTGATCCTGTCTTCGGAATGCACAGAAGACGGCTTTCTTCATATTGCGAATTCGGCGGCAGCCGGAAACCTGGTAGCGCAACTGTCCGCTGCCAAATGCGATGCCCGATTTCTGGCACTTTATGAGACGGTTCCCGCATCAGCGCTACAAGCGGATGCGGTTCAGACGCTCCGCTCCGGTTCGGGTGCGGTTGTTCTGGTTCATTCAGCCAAGGCTGCGCATGTTTTTGCGGCCCTGTCTGAAAGTATACCAATGGTGACCAATATCTGCGTCGCAATTTCGGAGGCCGCCGCAGCCCCGTTAAAGTCTTTGCAGGCGCGGGCACTTATATCTGCTGTCAGGCCCAATGAGGACGCGCTCATGGAGGCTTTGTTGATGGCTTGCAAAGAGCTTTGATCGCTGCCGAACTATATGCGATTGTGGCTCGAACTCCCGTCTGAAGGGAAATGTGATTGATGACCGAAGATTCGACACCGGAAGACGACCATATCGACTCATCTGAGCCGATTGATGCTGATTTCGAACCTGCCCCTGAAGAAGGCGCACGGGGACGCGGTGGCGTTTCTGCGGGGCCAGGCTGGCTGGGTGCACTCGTTTTGTCCCTGTTTGCGGCCGGTCTTGGCGGTATTCTCGGCATGGTCGGTTCACGATATCTGGCAAACAATCCGACCAATCCCGGCATGGTGGATTCGCGCCTGACGGACATGGAGTCAGGTCAGGAAGAAGTCTCCATCCGGCTGGCCCGGACGATCCGCGAGCAGGACGGATTGAGTGCGAGCATCTCTGCCCTCGCAACCGAGGTCGAAGCGCTGGCCCAGCGCGAAACCGGGTCCGCAGCTACAATAGATACAAGCGCACTTGATGAGCTTCAGCAGCGCGTCGTTGCGCTTGAGTCTATCGACACGACAGGTGAAGTCAGTCCGGAAGATGTCTCCCGCGCTGTTGCCAGCCTTGAGTCTCGGATGGAAAGGCTCGCCCGATCAGTTGAGCAATTGAAAGCGGCACCGAGCGGCGTCCAGATCGAACGGGTGATCGAGGTTGAAACCAAACTGGCCGAACTGCGCGACGATTTGAGTGAAGCCAAGCTCTCGAACAGCCGCGACGCCGAACAGATGGCGGGCCTGATTGCGGGTATGCGTCAGGATGAGGCCGCTGCGCGCGGGGCAGCCGAAACAGCGTCCCAAACGGCCGACATGGCCCGTGCGGTGTCCGCAATAGAGGCTGCCTCCCGAAAAGGCGGAGGTTTTGCGCCGGAACTGCGCATGCTCAGGTCGCAACTACCGGACGATTCTTCGGTTCGACAGCTGGCGTCCATATCCGCGGAGGGGGCGCCGACGGTTGCAGAGCTCCAGGCTTCTTTTGATGTCGCGCGATTGAAAGCAGAAGCGGCCATTCCGGACACGTCGGAAGAGGGACTGTCCTGGCTCAATCGCGCTTTCGGGGACGCTGTCAGTGTGCGGCGGCTGGACGGCGAGGACAGCGAACCGGATGCCATTCTTGCCAAGGCCAGTGAAGCGCTGGCAATCGGCGACCTCGAAGAGACAGTCGAAATGATAAGCCGACTTGAAGGCGAGCCCGCCAGAGCTATGGCCGACTGGACCGCGCAGGCAAACCGGCGCATCACTTTGGAAGCGGCGCTGGAAACCTTGCAACAACGCCTCCTTGAAGGGAAACAATAAGCCCCCATGAATCGGATTGTCCTGTTTGTCGTAATCTTGCTGCTGTTTGCAGTGGCGGCTTCTTTTGCCTGGTGGGCATTGTCACTGCCGGGTGCGGTGACTGTTCCGTATGGCGAGCAGGAGATCTCGATCCAGTCGGGTCTGGCCGCGTTTCTCATGCTGTTGCTCGGCGGCGTGATCGCCTTTGCCTGGTGGATCCTGAGCGGCCTGTTCATTCTGCCCGGAAAGATCGGAAAGTCCCGCCAGGTATCGCGCACGCGTAAGGCCAATTCTGCGCTGACAGAAGGCTTGCTTGCTGCCGAAGCCGGCGATGCCAATACCGCGCTGAAACTGGCTCGCAAGGCCGGGAAGCATGCGGACGACGAACGATTGCAATTGCTGCTCGAAGCCCGTGCCGCCGAAGCCAATGACGACTGGGCTGGCGCTGAGCGCGCTTGGGGCCAGTTGGCACGCCTGCCGGGCGGGCAGCTGGCGGGCCTGCGCGGATCAGCATCGGCTGCGGCTGAGCGCGGTGACCAGCAGACGGCGGAGTCCCGGGCGCGAGAGGCGCTGGGCATAAAATCCTCGGCCGATTGGCCGTTCAACTCGCTGTTCGATTTGCAGGTCGCGCGAGGGGAGTGGACGAGGGCGCTGGAAACGCTCTCGATCGGTGAGAAGCGCGGTCTCATCAAGGGCGATAGTTTACGCCGTCGCCGGGCGGTATTGCACACGGCGCGAGCCGCTGGCTTGCCGCATGACCGCAAACTGGAAGCCCAGAAAGAACTTGCCGAGGCCATGCGATCTGCACCGGCATTCTCTCCTGCGGCTTGGCATGGCGCACGCCAGCTGATGACCGATGGCAAGGCAAAATCAGCGCAAGGCGTGCTGGAAACGGGCTGGAAGGCGCGGCCACATCCGGCGTTGGCACAATTGTCTCGTCGCCTTGTTCCTCAGGACACACCGGAGAATGTTTCAGCGCGCCTCAGGGCCCTGATTAATACGAACCCCACTCATCGCGAAAGCCGTATCCTGGAGGCCGAACTGGCTATGGATTCTGCCGACTGGACAGGTGCGATCAAGGCGCTTGCCTTGCTAGTCGAAGAGAATCCGACGGCACGGCTTTGCTTGCTGATGGAGCGCGCCTTGAAAGGCTATGGTGATACGTCTGAAGCCGAACGCTGGGGCCGCATGGCCGTTTCCGCGTCGCGCGAGCCAGACTGGTCGGATCTGGATCCGAAAGGTATGGCGTTCGACTTCTCGCAGCGCAATTGGAGCCGACTCGTCTACACGTTTGGCGATGTTGGAGACCTTGTCCATCCACGTTATGAATCCTTCGGACGCGAGCTTGAGGCCGGCCGGGTCATGGCGCTGCCGTCACCCGAAGAGGAGGATGATCTCGCCACTGCCACTGCGCCGAGCGAACCCCGCATGCCACCGCTGGATTATGTCTCGGATGATGACTAAGCTTGGCGACTGCAGCTGCTGGCTCGCCACGTACAAAAGCATCTTGCGAAAATAGGCCTCTGTCGGTATGACGCGGGGCTCATCAGTGGATTTGCCGCTATAGCTCAGCTGGTAGAGCATCGCATTCGTAATGCGGGGGTCAGGTGTTCAAGTCACCTTAGCGGCACCATTTTTCTCAAACAAAAACATCGATTTAAGTAAGCTCTGCGAGTGATCGAGCGGTCACTAATTTCTTGTGCCCGCACCATGTCCGCACCGAATCGCATGATCTGTACAGTTTACTTGGGTCGGCTTTTAAGGTGCCTGCGGTCAAAGAAGGTTTGAGAGCGGGACAAAAAGGCTGGATAGGCGCTTCCGCCTCGGCGCTCTTACATCGTCACGGACTGGAAGTGGCGATGGTCATACCCAATTGCTCGATATACTCGTCGTCACTTATCGACATCGTCGAAGACCGAGCGCTTTGTTGCGGCATGTTCGGTCGAGGATGGCTCCTCTTTCTTCTGCGTCACGATATGAGTCCAGTCCGTATCGTCTTCGACCTCCTCGTCGCGCTCTCGCTTGCGCTCTTCGAGTGCGTCGATCGCGCGCTTCACCTGATCTCGTGCGTCAACGATAAAACTGCCGGCGTCGTCGTCCATATCGACTCCCATCTCTTCGACACAATCGAGAGTACCGAGCAATTTCTTGAAGTGACTGTCGGGCTCTTCGTCCAAATCGGCGTCCGCAGAGATCTCATCGATCTTTTCCTCAAGTGCTGGCAATACAATTGTTCGCAGCGCCAAGCCCAGACCGACTAGACGAAACGGGGGTATGAGCGTGAGCATCACCTCGTCGGCGAAAAAGGAGACATCGAAATCAGTGAGTGCCGCGGATTCGAGGTTGTTGGCCGCCTTTTGCCGTAAGTCGCCCGGCAAGAGGCCGAATTGATGGGCGCGAGCGTAGAAGTGAAAACGGGGGTCGTTAGCAAGGGGATCCGTCTGCCAACAGTACCGTTGGAGTAGGTCCGGAAACCGTTGCATCAGTTTGGTGAAGACCGCGTCGTTGGCCCTATAGGCCAGGAAATGAAAGAGCATCCAGTTTCGATGCGTCTCATCCGGCGTGCGGCTGAGCCGGACAACCAGTGCGTCGTCGAGTGTAGCTGGAATTGTAAGAGCGTCGCGAATTAGCGGCGCCCCCTCGCAGCTGAAGCTTCCGAGTATTGTGTCGATTGGTGCGCCACGGATGAGTGCCGCCATCATGTGAGGCTTTTGCCGCAATATTTCGGTCAGGGCGTCCGAGATCGTTGGATGCGCGAAGGTCCATTTGGAGCCGGCCAGCTTGAGAAATGAGCCCTTTAACTCGACAAAGCATTCCTGGATCTTGGGGAGGGAGAAGCCGGTCAACTCCGCAACCGCTTGGGCGGCACCGGCATCATGATCGTTCGGATCGAAACCGGCTTGATGGACGTAGACGAGATAGAGCGCGGCCTGAAGTGGCTCATCCAGAGCGTTGACCGTGTCGATAAGGTGCTCGGTCGGCTCCTCCATGAAGCGCACGAGCGAACTCTCGCGGGGCGCCAGTCCTTTGGTGAAGTTCGGATCACCAAGTCGTTCGGCGATGCCCGGTAAGAAATCGTCGACGGCTGCGACCGCGGCGAGGTGCGATTTAACGCTCGAACGCCAACTCTGGCTCTGCTCCCCGAAATTGATGTGGTTGTAGAGGATCTGCGCCTTCTCTTCGAAGGTCAGCTCGCCGACGTCGACGACGGCGCTCCTGTCGGCGAATTGCGCAAGGTTGCGCTGCCCCAACCGGCGTCGAGCAGCTTCATAAATATGCTTCCGCGAGGTCAGCAGGAAGCGGTTGCCGTGCTTGATCGCCGCGCGCAGCTTCGAGAATGCCGATGCCCAGTCCTGTACATAGTCGTCGCGCAGCACGTTTGAGCCAAAAGCGTCGTCGATCCAGAAAAAGCGGCCGGGATCGTTGGGATTCCAACCTGCTTCGAAATCGCGTGGGCTGGTCAAGGCAAGGACCGTGTTGTCGGGCTTCTCAGAAGCGATCGTCGAAACGATGGCGCCGATCGCCGATTTGCCGCTTGACGGGTTGCCGAGCAGCAGTACCACGCCATGCTCCGAAATGGCGTTGACCGCGTCGCGATGCGCTTGGGTCGGAACATAGGTGCGCAGCTTCGGAATCCAGCTATCCAGTAGCGCCCGGCTTTGCGTGCTAAGCCGCTCATCCATGATCGAAGTCAAATCCCCCAGGCCATAGACCTGCGGGACGAGAGCGCGCAGGCGTGCGCTGCTCCTGATTGCCCGGACTATATATTGGCGGCCCAGAATGTGCGGTTTGCGCACGCCAAGTTCTCGCAACTTGGTGCGCATGGCAGCTGCGACGGGCGCGTCCACGCTCATATTTGTCATGAAAACGTAAGTGTCTGCCTGGCCGGCTTTGACCAGCTCTTGGACGTTACTGATCTCGGCGGTAAGGTCACTAAACTTCAATGCCTTTCCGGCGTCTGACGTATGCTTGCACTGAACCGTACCTACGGGCGGTTCATCGGACGCCGAGGGGACCAGGAATACCGCGTCCTGACCGCCGTCCTGCGCTTCGCGAAATATCTCCACGGGACGACCCAATACCACTTCGCAAACTTGCGAGCAGAGATCTTGAAAAGCGCGCCAGCCGATTGTGTGAAGCGCAAGGTCGCTCCACGGGCCGTGCGCGAGACTCGCATTTGTCGTCATTGATACGGCTTGGTCGACCTCGACTTTCACGCCGCCACCAAGCCATAGAGGGGGGACAATCCCGACATCTCACGCCTTCCCGTCATATGTGGCAACTTCTGCCTTCTCTTTCGCTACAGCTGGCTTGAACGCGAACTGGGTCTCGCATTTTTCATGCGCACAGACTGGCCTTTTCAGTCCGAATGGACGCTGGTATTTCGCCCGGCCGCACACACATTGAAACTGCTCGCGGAAGGCCTTGAACTCGTCCCATCTGGTCTTTTCATCCCCAATTGAGCCGTCGCCGTAGGGTCCATCCTGAAAGTGGCTTCCAAAATTCTCGATATCGCCCTTGATGAGGCTAGCGATGAAGCGGTTGTTTACGCCCGGCACATCGGTGGGAGTCAGCTTGAGGTCGCTGAGGAAACTGCCGATCGCTGAGGCCAGCTCGGCACGCTCGTACGAATAGGCCTTTTCGAGCTGTCGGATGCGAACATTGACGCCGAACCCGCGGGCGATGCCCAGCAGCCATTCTTCCTCGGCCTGGCGCATTTCGTTGGCAGCGGATTCTCCCTTTGCCCAGCGGTCGGCGATCATCTCATCGGTGACCTTGTGGTCGGCGAACCGCGGCCCGAACGCCGGGTCCAATCCGATGATGCGAGTGAACTGCCAATCTTTCGCGGCGAGTTGGTCCTTCAGATGATTGAAGAAACGCTCGTCATGGGTGACCAAGATGATCTGGCAGTTGGTGAACCTCTTCGCGAGCAGAGCACCGATCGCGCGACGGTGATCAGCGTCATAGGACGTCACGACATCATCCAGCGCGATTACAGGTGCCGTACCGTTAAATTTCTTGATTGCCGCAAGGCGCAGCGCGAGCGCTACTGTATGGATCTGCGAGTCGCTCAGGTAGCCGCCCGGCGCTACACTTGGACGGTTGTCTGCAAAATCGATCACCAACTGCATTCGCTGCTGGTTGGCGTCCTCCTCACCAGGCAGCTCCAGTCGTATCGACTTGGCTTTTTCGCCTTGGATCTCCTTGTAGATGTCGTTCATCGGCGCCTGAAGCGTGTCGAGCAGCGACTGGACCTTTTCCCGGATCTTGGCCGAGACGAGCGTCGCCTGGGTGACGAGCGCTTCGCTTAGCGCGGTCAGCTCCTCGGCGGTGCGCTTTGCCAGCGCCACGTCCTTCTCAAGTCTAAGCAGCCGGTCGATGCTGGCCTTGGTCTTGACCCAAGTGTGTTCGCCTTGCTTCGCTTCGATATCCGTAATCTCTTGGTCGAGATCTGCTAGGAGAGTCTCCAGTTCGGCGACAATGGCGGTAGACTCAGGTACGTCGGCGTCCGGCCATCCGACAATGCCGGTCTGATAGGCGATTACTGCGGCCTTGAACGCATGGCCGTCATCGTCGGGAAGATGCTCGATCATGGCGGGAAGACGCGCCACAAGTCGTTGGTGCGCTTGGTTAGCGACGGCATCGGCTTCATCCAGCGCGGTCTTCGCATCGTTGTAGCTTTTCAGATCCTCGAGATGGCTCTGCAATAGATCTCGGATCGCGGGGACGTTCCCGGCAGCTGTATCGCCGATTGGCGTAGTGCATACCGGGCAGATTTCGGGCGATTTCTGGTCGTCGCCAAACAACTTCTCGGCTTCCTTCCACACTGATCGGAAAACAGTGCCGGCCGCCTTGTCCCGCTCATCCGCTTCAGTGGCTTTGGCCTGTGTCTGGGCGGTCAGCGCCTTTTCGAACGCTGCGATTGTGCCGGAGAGTTCCGCGTCGCCACCTTCTTCGGGGACGGTCCTCTGCCACAGCGCCACCACCGAATTGCGCTTCTGTTTGAGACCAGCGAGCCCGATCCGCTTTTCCTCCGCCTCGACACGTTTGACGATCTCGACATAGGCCTCGTTTTCGGTGTTGAGCGCTGCAAGCTCCAATGCCGCATCGAGCGGCGCGATGAGGTTCACGTTGATGAAGGCGAGCACATCCGCCTCGTCCCAGGCCTGAACGGCCTGGCCGGTTTCGCTCCGCAACACATCGGCAAGGCGATCCTGTTCGGTGGTGCTCTCGGCAGCGGCTTTCACATCCCGGCGCAGAAGGCGAAGGTTCTTCTGCACTTCCACCAGCGGTGAAAGCTGGAGCCAGTCCGCCACGTCGCTATAGCGGTTCTCCGGGCTATGCGTTTCAACGAAGGACCGCAGCGTATAACCGCGAATGATCGGCGAGACCACGAACCCGGCCTTCATCGCGGTCGCCGCAGCATGAATCGGGCGCTGGTTACCTCCGGCGAAGCGGCGTCCCTCGGCCGTCGTCTTACCGGTGATCGTCGTAAATTTGACCGCAGGTGTGATGCCCGCCGCCTGCGCACCATTGTGTACGAGTGCCAGCGGGCCGGCCTGGTTGTTCAGGGTGCGCTGCCCAAGCCTCTCTAGCGTGCCATGTTCGGAGAAGAGAAATTCGAGCGCGTCTATGATACTCGACTTGCCCAGACCATTCGGCGCAAAAATTGCGAGGCAGGGCTTTTTGCTGAGATCGAAGGTTTTCGGCTGAAGATAAGCGCGGAATCCTTCGACCGTCAGCGTGTGCAACAGCGTCGGATCAGCCACCGGCATTTTCCTGAGAGGGAGCCGCACGCTTCAAAGCGATCGCGACGATCGCGGACCTTGCATCAGCCACTGCGTTGGCCTGTGGCGTGATGGTTAGCAAATGATTGGTTAGAATGGCGGCAAGATCGGCATCTACGCCGTCTGACGCCTTGAGCGTCTCAGACAGATTAGTGAGGAACACTTCAGCGGTGTCCGCCTTTTCGGCCTGCAACGAAACTTCTGCCGACAGTATTTCCTCAGTCGCCGCGTCATTTTGCTCTGCCGTCTCGTCCTGTGCCATAATTCCGCCCTGCTAACTTAACTTTTCCAGACATGGCGACAATAATGCCGTAGCGCTGTCGCAGCATTGACAGATGGTTATCATGGCCAATTGTAAGTGCCGCATATTTTTCCCGATACTCACCGTGAAGCCTGAAAACATTAGCGTCAATGATCGAAAGAACTTCCTCTGGCGGCTTATGGGCGAGCCCGATTAACGTCATCGAGGTTGGCCATTTGATTTAGACCGAACACGCCGCGGGTGATCAACTATAAGTGGATTATCTTTCTTAAGCCAACAGCGAAAGAGCTTCCAAGTCGACTAGCACTATAAGCTCGACACCCACTTTTGCGTTTTGGGCAGTTATTTCCAATTACGACACTTCGGAACTTCAAGGTTTGTCAGCGGAGTCTACCCGCCCCAGGATTTCAAGCCAAGACGCATCGATAGCGGCAACCAATTGAAGAAATTCAATCACGTCAATTCGACGCTCTCCGAGTTCAATTTTGGCGACATAGGACTGTGGAACGCCAAGCAGTTCAGCAACTTGTTGCTGGGACAACCCAGCCTCGCGGCGGGCTGTCCTCAGTTCCTGAACGAGCTTGCGATGTGCGGGAGTTCGAAGAGTCTTATTCACCACGGCACCACGGACAAAACCAGTTGCCCTCGTAATCCCAATAGTGGATAATCCCATTTTGGGATTATTTATGCGTGATCGTGGAGAGGAATGATGACGAGTAGAACGGCTACTCCAAAATTTGCACACATGTTGAGAGCGAATGTTCGAGGCCGAAATGGTCTCTTCAGTGAAGATGTCGCCAGATCGCACTCAAATGCAGTTAGACAACACGGCTCACCATAGTGTTCGCCTGTTTGCTATCAAAGCATCTATTTCCGGGCCTTGCGCGGACGTTTGAGGAGTTCGTCGGGTTCAATCTCGAGGGCTGTGGCGAGTTGTTGGAGGACGTCGATGCTCGCACTATAGATGCGGCGTTCGAGCAAGCTGACATATGTGCGGTCGATGCCTGCCAGGTGAGCCAGTTCCTCCTGCGAAAGGCCTTTGGCCTTCCGGTGTGCCTTCAGATTGAGCGCGAAGATTTCCCGGATGTCCATGGTCCGAGAATGCGCCTGTTGAGTAGTATACAACCACGGAGTATACTACTCAAAATTGACATGCCGGAGATTGGGAAAGTGGACATTGCAGGATTGCTTGTGAACGCTGGAATGGCTGGGAGGCGCGACTCGCTCCCTTCGGATGTTGGGCTTGCAGAAACGGTGGCGGCTGGGATCCATGCCTGCTAGCGCGGCCAGACTGAAGCCTGTGGCGAAGCGGCAGTTACTGTCGAGCAGGGACGGAGGTTGTGGACTCAATCTGAAACCCGTGAGTGAGCTTGACGATCTTCCTGGCGCAGATGTGCTCACTGAACTGTATCGCGCCCAGTTTGACCAGCTGGTCAGGTTGAGCCGCATCCGGACTGGCGATGCGCCCGAAGCCGAAGACCTGGTCCAGGATGCGTTCGTGGCGGTCCGGCGGGCCTACCCGGACAAGTCTACAGATGAGCTCCGGCCGCTCCTGTTCACGACGCTCCGGAACCTGACCCTCAACTACCTGAAATCCGGCAATACGAAACGCCGGCAGGCATCGGTCGAATTGCTGGGAAGTGATGACCGGCTCGGCTGTCCCCGCACGGCGACGCCGGAGACCCAGCTCATGGACGCGCAATTGCTCGCCATTGCCGAGCAGACGATCGCGGCGATGACAGCGCGCCGCCGGGAGGTGCTGAAACTCCACCGTTTTGAGCATCTGACCTATGACGAAATCGCAGAGCGCCTGTCTGTGTCACGCTCGACGGTCAAGAAGGATCTCGCCGATGCCATTGCGGAAGTCGCTGAAGCACTCGCCAAGAAGAGCGGGCAGGGCGTTGATTGGCTGGCGGATCGCAAATGACAATGCAGGAGCCGGGAAATGCGCCTGCTGCGAGACGTCCCCTGGTAGGGGAGTCTTTCGCGCTTAAGGGAAGTGCGGCGCTCGATGAGATCTTTCGTCTTCAGTATGACCAGCTCCTGAGATTCAGCCGGATACGTATCGGCAATGCCTCTGATGCCGAAGACTTGGTGCAGGAGGCTTTTCTGTCTGTGAGGCGCGCCTATCCGGACAAGGGGATTGGCGAATTGCGGCCGCTTTTGTTCACGACCTTGCGCAACCTCACGCTGGACTACCTCAGATCGGGCTATGCCAAGCGCGCGCGAAAGTCGGATGCGCTCAGCGACCTCGGCGATGTGCTTGCGTGCCCCCACTCGCCGACGCCCGAGACACAAGTTATGGATGCACAATTATTGGCGATTGCGGAGACCGCCATAGCCGCGCTGGGGGACAGACAACGCGAGGCTTTGCGTCTCAGCCGGTTTGAGCGCCTGACTCATAATGAGATCGCTCGGCGCCTGTCGGTGTCACCGAGAACGGTGCGGAGCGATATCACCGATGCGTTGACAGCCATCTCGAAGAGCCTTGCGCGTGCAGGCCGGCGCCGTCCGGGCGAGATCGGGTAAAACCGATGACGTGCAACAAGGACCATTCCGGCAGGCTGGGCGAGGCCGCCCGCTGGTACAGCGACCTGCAGGATCCAGATGTCGCTCTCGAGACCTGGGAAGCGTTTCTGGAATGGGAGCATGACCCACAGAACGCGGCCGCTTTTCAGGAAATTGAGAGAAGCCTGGTTGTTCTCGATAGAACGAACCGGGCTTACGGCGGGATGGGTCAATCCGCTATAAGCGGCGGCGGGGCGCCGACGAGGTTGGTAAGCCGATTGGCGGGGTCCAGGTCCTCTTGGATAGGTGGGATTGCAGCGGCCTTGGTGCTGGCGACGGTGTCGGCCATAGCGGCTATGCCCATCTCTCATCCCGAACCCATTAGATACGCAACATCAGTTGGCGAACAGCGCAGCTTCGACCTCGCTGATGGGTCGGTGATGACGCTCAACACCGATACTGAAGCTGAAATCTCATTCACAAGCACCCGGCGCTATGTCCGGCTGGTCCACGGACAGGCCCTGTTCGAGGTCGAGAAGGGGCAGCGGCCGTTTATTGTTGAGGCAAGCCGCAGCCAGACGACGGCCTTGGGTACCGTTTTTGACGTCTACGCAAAGGTGGGCTCGGTTGAGGTCACCTTGATAGAAGGCTCGGTTGGCGTCGTCCCGGTGCAAGCCGAGCCGGAATATTGGGATTGGATTCGCCCCGTTTCCCGGAACGGCGCTGCCGGGCGAACGCTCGTGCCGGGAGAAAGGCTTGTCATACGGGAGGATGGACTGGAATCGGTTTCGGAAATCAATCCTTCAGAAGCAGGCCTATGGCGGAGCGGTACGGTCTGGCTAGATAACATGGCGCTAGCGGATGTCGTGACCGAACTGAACAGGTACGCACGAGTAAGGGTGCGGATCGACGATCCAGACATCGGCGCGGAGCGCCTGAGCGGGGGCTTTCGCGTCGGTGAAGAGGAGGAGTTTGTCGGGTCGCTGGTGATGATGTTTGCGTTGGAAGCGGAGCGGGTTGGGAATGAGGTCGTGCTTTCGCGGGGGCCGGGTGCCGAGTGAGGCTCTGCGTTCATGCCTCAGCGTCGAGAGCAAGGCTGGTGGGCTTCAGGAAGCGAGACTGCTGGCGAGCGCTGGAATGAATTTTTTGACCCAGCCTCTCAAGAAAAGGAGCCTCCGGCAAACTGGGGGCGGTTCAAATAAGTGGTGTAGATTCATCTGGGCGAAATGAATCGATCTTATAGCCTTATCTCCATGGCTTGCACACGTCGAACAGATCAGCCCTTAGTTGCGGCGGCAGTATCGATTTTGTGCGAATAAGCCTGACATTGTCCAAGTAGATGTTTTCGATTCCAGCCAAACGCGCTTATCAACCAGCCTGACAACGAAATTAGAGGGCAGGCATGGCAACGAACGGAACAGAACTTGGCTTTGAGGCGGAGCTGTTCAAGGCCGCCGACAAGTTGCGCGGCAATCTTGAGCCGTCGGAATACAAGCATGTCGCGCTTGGGCTGATCTTCCTGAAGTATATTTCAGACGCTTTCGACATTCAGCATGCCCGGCTGGAGGCCGAAGAGTTTGCCGATCCTGAAGACCCGGAGGAATACCTTGCCGCGCGCGTGTTCTGGGTGCCGCCACTGGCACGGTGGGCCAATCTCAAGGCCAATGCCCGTGCGCGCGATTTGGAGATCGTGGACCCGACAACCGGCAAGAATCGCAAGGTCGACATTGGCGGCCTGATCGACGCGGCCATGGAGGCCATCGAGAAGGCCAACGAATCCACGCTCAAGGGTGTGCTCCCCAAAGATTACGGCCGCCCGCAGCTCGACAAGACCATGATCGGCGATCTGGTCATGCTGTTCTCCGACATCGGCATGCACAGCAAGGATGGCCAGTCGACGGACCTGCTGGGCCGGGCCTATGAATACTTCCTCTCGGGCTTTGCGGGCGCTGAAGGCCGGCGGGGCGGCGAGTTCTTCACGCCGCGCTCCGTGGTGCGCACAATGGTTGAGATGCTGGAGCCCTATAAAGGCCGCGTCTATGATCCCTGCTGCGGCTCGGGCGGCATGTTCGTGCAATCGGAAAAGTTCATCGAGGATCACGCCGATCAGAAGGATGTCGAGAAGGCCAAGCGCCAGATCTCCATCTACGGGCAGGAGCGCAACCACACGACATGGAAACTCGCCAAGATGAACCTGGCGGTGCGCGGCATCGATGCCGAAATCGCCTGGAACAATGAGGGCAGCTTCACGCGCGACGCCTTCCCCAATCTCAAGTTCGACTACTCCCTCGCCAACCCGCCATTCAACATTTCCGACTGGTGGAATGAAAGCCTGGCAGAGGATGCGCGCTGGCAGCACTTTGGCACGCCGCCTGCGGGCAATGCCAACTATGCCTGGCTGGCCCATATCTATCACCACCTGGCCCCGCGCGGCACGGCGGGTGTGGTGCTGGCCAATGGCTCCATGTCCTCGCAGAGCAGCGGCGAGGGCGAGATCCGCCAGCGGATGATCGAGAAGGACGCGGTTGACTGCATGGTCGCCCTGCCGGGCCAGCTGTTCTACTCAACCCAGATTCCGGCCTGCCTCTGGTTCCTGGCGCGTGACAAGTCTGCCAATGGCCACCGCGACCGGCGCGGCGAAGTGCTGTTCATCGATGCCCGCAAGCTCGGCACGATGGTAGACCGCACCCGGCGGGAGTTTTCCGCTGAAGACATCGCGAAGATTACCGGCGCCTATCATGCCTGGCGCTGCAAGCCGGAGGCGCTAGCGGCAAACGGGCTCACGCCTTACGAAGACGTGCCGGGCTTCTGCGCCAGTGTCAGCCATGCCGACATTGCGAAACAGGGCCACGTCCTGACGCCGGGCCGCTATGTCGGCGCGGAAGATATCGAGGATGACGGCATTCCGTTTGCGGAGAAGTTCGCCGAACTGCGCACGACGCTGGCAGAGCAGTTTGCGGAAGGGCGAAAGCTGGAGGCGCAGATCGAGGCGGCGCTGGCGGGGGTGCGTGAAGGTGGGTGAGTGGCGCAAGTGTGAGCTCGGTGATGTTATCGAGCTGAAGAGAGGCTACGATCTTCCGAGCAGACTCCGAACTGGCGGAGAGTTCCCGCTTATTTCATCGTCGGGTCGATCAGATACGCACGACCAATCCAAAGTTTCTGGACCGGGTGTAGTCACGGGGCGATACGGTACGATAGGGCAAGTATTTTATATTGAAGAAGATTTTTGGCCGCTCAATACGACGCTGTATGTTCGTGATTTTAAGGGCAACAATCCCCGCTTTATCTACTATTTTCTTCAAGGTTTGAATTGGGAGTCTTTCAACGACAAAAGTGGTGTTCCGGGCGTAAACCGCAATGATGTGCACAGAGCAATTGTTTCTATTGCCGATCAGGACACGCAAAAGGCAATAGTTGGTGTGCTTTCTTCCATCGACGACAAGATCGAACTGAATCGGCGGACGAATGAGACGCTGGAGGCGATGGCGCAGGCGATCTTCAGGGACTGGTTCGTCGACTTCGGCCCCGTCCACCGCAAGATGCAAGGCGAAACCGATCCCACCGCCATTCTCGGCGGCCTGATCGAGCGCTCTGCGAAAGCCGCCGCCCTGGCCGCGCTCTTCCCCGATACGCTTGACGACAATGAGTTGCCGCAAGCGTGGAAGTTCGTGCCATTGGACAGCTTGGCTGTCGTGACTATGGGGAACTCTCCAGCCGGCTCTACCTACAATGGGGAAGGTATCGGAGTTCCGCTTGTGAATGGTCCTGTCGAGTATGGCGATTTCTTTCTCCGAAAGGTTAAGTGGACGACCGCACCAAACAAGCTTGCAAAGCGTGGTGATTTGATTGTCTGTGTGCGCGGATCGACCACTGGCCGTCACGCCTTCGCGGACGCAGAGTACTGCCTTGGGCGAGGTGTTGCCTCGATTCGAGGAAGAGAGGACGATCAGGAATACGTCGAAACGGCAATGTTACAGAGCATGGATCGTCTATTGGAGAAGACAACAGGTTCTGTTTTTCCAAGTCTATCATCCGGTGACATCAAAGATTTTGATTTGATCGACCCAGGAAAGAACCTCATTCAAGCATTTGTAGAACTAGTCCGGCCGATGAAGCGGAAGACTTGGCATTCTGTAAAGGAGGTAAGCGAACTGGTAGAAACCCGCGACTACCTCCTCCCCAAACTGATGTCGGGTGAGATTCGGAGCGGGGCATTCTGTTGATAGAGCAACTCGTACCTACTCTTCTTGACTTGGGGGATGCGACTTCGCGTGGGCTGGCTTTTGCTTACCGGGATGATGTGGAGATCAGCTTTGGTGAGGAAACGATAACGGAAACAAACCTGCTAGCGCTCCAAAGACGACATCCCGAGCGCATCAGCATTCGGACATTCTCCAAGAAGACAGAAGCGGACAACGGTACCGATTGGGAATGGAACATCATCGGAGATGTGAAGACGATCCGAATGCGGATTCAGGCAAAAAGAATCAACAAATCAGGCCAGCTGGTCGGTCTTCACCGAAAATCAAAAACTGCGAAACTGAAACAGATAGACGCGCTAATCTCAGCTGCGAAGCAAGATGCCATGATGCCATTGTATTGCTTCTATAGTGCAGAGCAACACCGGGCCAAATGGTTGAATCCTACTCATTCAATTCGCTTTGCCTCTTATGAGGCGGGCTGCCTGTTGGCGGACGCGCGAAAAGTGAAGAAGCTGCATAAGCCGACGTTCAAGGACGTCGAGAGGATCAGCGCACCTTGGCACTTCCTAATCGATACCAATAAATACACGCGATCCACATTTGCTACTTACAGTCCTGGTGTTTCGAGAATTTCCACTCTCGAATTGAAGTTGTCACCAGACTGGTTTCCCAAAGATAGTGCCGAACTAATCCAATCATCAGCCTCACAGGGCGACACCAGTCTAAGTGTTCTGGGTATACCTCTGCTGACCGAGCTCAATGAAGAATCGACTGAAATCGATTCGATGGAAGGCGTGATGCCTACAAGCCTTGATCTGCTCGCCCAGATACAAAGCGGTGGTCGAGACTCAAGTTCGCCTCCGCGCGGCGCTATCATAATAGACGTGCGTTCTGAGGAAAGAAGAGATGGCTAACCCTGGCTTTTCCGAGGACCATGTCGAACAGGCGGGCATTGAGACGCTCAAGGGCCTTGGCTGGCGCTATCTCGATGGTATCGCCATTTCGCCAGACGGCGCGGCGCCGCAGCGGACAGGTTTTGCCGACACGATCCTGACGCGCCGGTTCGATTCTGCCGTGCGCGCGATCAATCCGGGCTTGCCCGATGAGGCGATCGAGTCAGCCCTGCGCCAGGTTCTGAACACGGACAAGCCAAACCTGCTGGAAGAGAACCGCCGCCTGCATAAGCTGATCACGGATGGTGTCGGCGTTGAATACCGCGCAGACGATGGAAGCGTGAAAAGCGACCGGGTCTGGCTGGTCGATTTTGACACGATCGCGGCCAATGACTGGCTGGTGACAAACCAGTTCACCGTTGTTGAGGGCCAGCGGACCCGCCGCCCCGATCTCGTCTGCTTCCTGAACGGCCTGCCCGTTGCCGTGGTGGAGCTGAAGAATCCCGGCTCTCAATCCGCGACGCTGACATCGGCCTATAATCAGCTCCAGACATACAAGGAACAGGTGCCGTCCCTGTTCCGCACCAATGCCGTTCTCGTCACCTCCGACGGAATGGAAGCGCGCATCGGCTCGCTCTCGGCGAATGAAGAACGCTTCATGCCATGGCGCACGGTGACCGGCGAGGACTACGCCCCGCCCGGCACGCCGGAACAGGATACGCTGTTGCGCGGCGTGTTCGACAGGCGCGTGTTCCTCGATCTGATCCGCGACTTTACCGTCTTCGGCACGGGCGATCAGGGCCTGTTCAAGATCGTCGCGGGCTATCACCAGTATCACGGCGCGAAGAAGGCTGTGCGCGAAACGATCGAAGCGGTGAAGCCGGGCGGTGATCGCAAGATCGGCGTGATCTGGCACACGCAAGGCTCTGGCAAGAGCTTCCTGATGGCCTTCTTTGCGGGCCTCGCCGTCAAGGCGAGGGATCTGGAAAATCCGACACTGCTTGTTCTGACAGATCGAAACGATCTGGACGATCAGCTGTTCGGCACGTTCAGCCTGTGCAGCGATCTGATCCGCCAGGCGCCGAAACAGGCCACGAGCCGGGAAGACCTGAAAAGCCTGCTCGATACGTCGGCGGGCGGTGTGATCTTCTCGACCGTTCAGAAATTTTCCCCCATGCCCGGCGAGGAGCATTTCCCGCTACTCACCGATCGCCGGAATGTCATCATCATCGCCGACGAAGCCCACCGCAGCCAGTATGGCCTGTCCGCGAGGATCGACGCGGACACCGGCGTGAAGCGCTATGGCTATGCACACTATATTCGCCAGGCCCTGCCGAACGCCTCATTCATTGGATTCACGGGAACGCCGATTGAAGGTAGCGATGTCAACACGCCCGCGATCTTCGGTGACTATATCGACGTCTACGACATCTCCCGTGCCGTGGAAGATGGCGCGACCGTGCCCATCTATTACGAAAGCCGCCTCGCCCGCATTGAACTTGACGCAGACAAGAAGCCGCTGATCGACGCCGAGATCGAGGCGTTGACGGAGGATGACACGCTCAGCGAGGCGGAGAAGTTCAAGGCGAAATGGTCCAATGTGGAAGCGCTTGTTGGTTCGCATGAGCGGTTGCAGCAGGTCGCCGCCGATCTGGTAACGCACCTGGAGAAGCGCATCGAAGCGCTCGACGGAAAGGCGATGGCTGTTTGCATGAGCCGGCGGATCTGTGTTGCGCTCTACAATGAGATTGTTGCGCTTCGGCCCGACTGGCATTCAGAGGATGACGAAGGCGGCGCGATCAAGATCGTGATGAGCGGCGCCGCGTCCGATCCCCTGGAATGGCAACAGCATATAGGCGGGAAGAGGCGTAGCGACGCACTCGCCAAGCGGGCGCGTGATCCGTCCGATCCCCTGAAGCTCGTCATCGTGCGCGATATGTGGCTCACAGGATTCGACGCGCCTTGCATGAATACGATGTATGTCGACAAGCCAATGCGCGGGCATGGCCTGATGCAGGCGATCGCGCGGGTGAACCGCGTGTTCAAGGACAAGCCAGGCGGGTTGATCGTTGACTATATCGGGATCGCCCAGAATCTTCGGACCGCGCTCGCCGATTACAGCGACTCGGACAAATCGAAGACGGGTATTGATGAAGAAGACGCCGTCGCGGCGCTTCAGGAATACTACGAACGCGTCAGTCTCGTGTTCCATGGCTTCGACTATTCGGAAGGCATCCACGGCACACCGCTCCGGAAGCTCGCGGCTTTGGCAGGTGCCCTGGACTGGGTGCTGCGCTGGCAGGAGGTTGAGGCCGGAAAAGCCGCCAATGATGCCGAGAAGAAGAAAGCGCACCGCGCCTTCAATGACCTGGTTCTGAACCTGTCAAAGGCCTACGCGCTGGCGGCGGCAAGCGACTACGCGGCGACCGTGCGGGATGAAGTCGGCTTCTTCCAAGCGGTCAGGGCAACGCTCAATAAAAAGACGGTCACAGGCAAGCTTTCAGCGCATGATCGCGCCTTCGCCGTCCAGCAGTTGATTGACCAAGCCGTCGCATCGTCGGAGATCGTGGACGTTCTTCGCGCGACCGGCTTGAATGCGCCTGATATTTCCATCCTGTCGGATGAGTTCCTCGCTGAAGTCGCGGGGATGAAGCAGAAGAACCTAGCGCTGGAAGCGTTGAAGAAGCTTCTGAACGGCGCGATTTCAGCGCGATCGCGAACGAACCACGTCGAGGCCCGAACGTTTTCCGCGCGACTGGAGGATGCCGTGGCCCGGTATCACGCCAACGCCATATCAGCGCTCGAAATGATTCAGGAGCTGATCGCGCTTGCCAAAGACCTGAAGGCCTCGCAGTCACGCGGACTGGATCTGGGCCTCAGCCCTGAAGAGATCGCCTTCTATGATGCCCTTGCCGAGAATGAGAGCGCCGTTGAGGCGATGGGTGATGAACGGCTCCGTGTGATTGCACATGAGCTTCTGGAGAATTTGCGTTCGAATGCCACTGTTGATTGGCACCGAAAGGAAAGTGCGCGCGCCCGAATGCGTATTCTTGTGAAGCGCATCCTGAAGAAATATGGGTATCCCCCGGATCTGTCTGATGAGGCCGTGCAGACGGTTCTGGCGCAGGCAGAAATTCTCCTCCGCGAGGTTGGCCGGTAGCGGGTGCGTCGTCGAGGACCCTGCCGACTGATTGGTGCTCCATGCGAACCGCTTTTCATCCAAACGAAGCCTGATAGTTCGTTGGTTCGAGTACGAGGCGATGTTCAAGCGGAGGTTCGATAACGAATGCCTTTGGCGCTTTGGCAAAGTCATAGAGCCGGAAGAGCCGGAACCCGTCTGGGCGTTCCTGTGAGAAACGAATCTCGTTTCGTGACAGGTAAAACGGTGTTCGACTGTACCCGACCGTAGTTTTAACTTCCAAGTATCGCTCGCTGCCGTCTTTCTCGAAAGACAAAATGTCGTAACCCGCTCCGTCGCCATCGAGTTCTGAAACCCAACGGATTTTGTCGGCTAGATCAGCTCTGCCGTCGCTGGTGAGCCGGGTCTGCTCGGATGCGAGCACGCGCGCCTCTCCTAGTTTACCAAGTTCGCGGTTGCGCGCATCACGCGCCGCCGGGTCGAACTTGCGGATAAGCCGCTTGATACTTGCGTCATCTTCGACTTCGCCCTGTGTCATGTCGGGTGCTTGCTCAAGGAAGAGTTGTGCGGCATCTGCCACGCCCTTCTTTTGAACAGGAAATGGAATGACGCGCCCGGTCTGACTTTCGATAAAGCGCTCAACGCCTTCGATGAGCGCGGTTTGGAAATTCATCATCGGTTTGTAGCCTGATATCCAGGGCTCACCGAGCTTCATCAGCACGGCGCTGATATTTTGGTGTTTGAACTCAATCGATCCGCGTGATCGTCCGGTGAGAGATTGCAAGGCGGCATTGCGCTGCGATTTCACATATCGCTCACCGCGAAGCTCCATATCGCGCATGTCGAAATAGTCCGCGACGATCAGGTCGACTTCTTTCTTGTTCCAGTCTTGGCCTGTACGATCTTCCGAACTCATTCTGCGTGTCCACTATCATGTCACTGCGGCACACATCTAATCTGGTTCTAACAAGATATACCAGGGACTGATTTACGCGAACGCCCCTCTGGGGAGGGGGCTGTTCGGAGGCTGTGCGCACATCGCCTTGCTGCTGCCGGACATCGCCCGGCCCACCTTCGGCCGACAGGCGGGCGAGACACCGACCTTTCGTCCGGCGATCACGTCCGCCTGCCTGATATGAGCACCGCCTCCGGCCCGGTTCGTCTCCGGTCACGCCGCTGCGGGGCGCGCTGCGGGGGCTCACCGACTTGTCGCCGCGCCTGCGCTTCCTCGCTGCGGGGCAGAGGGGGTCGTAGGCGCGATGGGAACACCGGCAGGATCGTGTGAAGGCATCGGTGAGTATTTCCGGAATGCCGGTCCGGGGCGGACGGCGCGTATGCCAGCGCGCGGCCTGCCCGCAAGGGGGCGGGCTTGGAGGGCCGTCTGTTTCTGTGTGGCGTCCTACCTGTTCCCCTTGCAGCCAGTCCTAATGCGCGCTGGCTGACGCGTCTTCCGCCGCCCCATCCCGTCTTCCCGGGAAAAGCGACAGGGCGGGAAGGAGGATGATATGGACACCAGCGCTACACCCGCACCGGCAGTACCTTGCCGGGCAGGCCGCCCCCGAATCTATGTGGCATGCCTTGCTGCCTATAATGGCGGGCGACTGCATGGCCGATGGATCGATGCGACCGAGCCGGACGAGGTCTGGAAGGAGGTGCGCGCGATGCTCGCCGCCTCGCCGGAGCCCGATGCCGAAGAGCACGCGATTCACGACTATGAGGGGTTCGAGGGATGCACGATTTCGGAATGGGCGAGTTTCGACACGGTGTGCGAGCTTGCCGATTTCATAGAGCAGCATGGACGCCTTGGCGCCAGGCTATATGGCCATTTCGGGAACAGCCTGGACGAGGCCCGCGCCGCATTCGACAATCATGCGGGCGAATATCGCTCCCTTGCCGACTTTGCCGAAGAGATCACACGCGAGAACGGTCCGGAGATTCCTGACGCGCTGCAATACTATATCGACTGGGAAGCCATGGGCCGCGATCTGGAACTGAATGGCGATGTGTTCACCATCACGCTTGGCTTCGATGAAGTGCACGTGTTCTGGAACCGGTGACGGCGATCGCCCGGGGCTGCCTTGTGTTCCCTTTCGCCGGGCAGCCTTTTGGCCCGTCCTGTCCCTGTCTCTTGCCTTTTGACCTGGACGGCGCAGCCCGGCCCTGAAACCGGACGTCCCCACGAATGTCCTCTGCGCGTTCCGCGCATTCATCGCGATCCAAATTCGCGGGGCCTTGCCGGTGCGCCGCTTCGCTTTGCCCCTTTCGGGTTCAGGGCCGGGCCGCGCCGTCCTTCTGGTCAGGCGTCGACAGGGACAATCGGGCCCGGGTCGGCAGCCACGCAAACGAAAAGGAAAACATCCCATGGCAAACGCACTCGGCTACGTCAGCGAAACCAAAACCGGCTTCGAAGGCGCCCTCGCGATGATGAACCTTACCGCGCCCATCCGGATCGAGAAGAACGCGGACAAGACAGTCGACACCCAGCCCGACTACCGCATCTTCGCAGGCGAGATCCAAACCGAGATCGGCGGCGGCTGGATCGTCAAGGCAAAATCCAGCGGCAAGGACTATGTATCGCTGACGCTCGCCGATCCGAATATCGGGCCACGCAAGGTCTATGCGAACCTGGCGCCTGTGAAGGGCAAGAAGGGGCGCTACGTGCTCCTCTGGAACCCCAGGGACTGATCGCACTGGTGACGGCTCCCAGAGGAGCCGTCACCTCGCATTCGTGTTTCGGACGACGTGCTCGCTCCACCAGTTCATCATCTCGACGCGCTCGGCCTTCATAGGTCCAGATCGTCCAGGCGACGCGCGCGAACGTGGGCGCATCGAAGATGGCTGGCATGTGGCGCACCTTCCGCGAGATCAACGCACTGTGCAGGACCGGTGTCGGATCTGTCTCGGCGCGCAGGGTGGCGACTGCGTAGCGCAAGACTTCCCCAATCGTGGCGCGCAGGCACTTGGCGGTTTCATAATCGCTTTTCGCCTCGACTGTTTGCAGGAAGGTGAGGACGTTGCGCGGCTGGATGCCAGAGCAGGGCATGATGCCCAGTTCTTCCCTTGCGAAGTAGAGGAGCCAGGCTTTTTCGGGAGGGAGGTTTCGGTGAGCCCCTCGTTCTTCCACAAAAATCGGCGGCGATCACGTCGAACGTTGCTTTGGCGAGGCCGCTTCTGCGACACTGCTGAACTGCGGCGGGTAGATAGTCGGTGAGTGAGTGACCTTAAACGGAACATGTACTTATTCGACATGACTCGACAAAGCTTCATGCTATTTGTTGCTTTCGACTACGAAGGGTGATTGGCGGATGAACGATACGGAATTGCGGTTGTCGTTTTGGCGAGATGGTTCGACGAAGTCGGAACGACTAGCTGCTGCTGCACTGAAACTCTCAGGGTATGAGGAGATCGATCCTCAAAATCCGCTCGGCGGACCCGACGGGAAAAAGGATATCGTTTGTATTAAGGGTGGAGTTCGGTGGGTGGCCGCTGTCTTTTTTCCTGGCGGGCCCAAATCCTTCTCTGCCGTTAAAAAGAAATACTTGTCCGACCTAGCGGGAGCTACAAACGAGTACGGCGGCTTCGTTTTCGTGACAAATCAAACTCTCACGGCAAAGCAGAGAGTGACGCTTACGAAGTACGCGACCGATCTACGTAAAGAAGCCGACCTTATCCATCTCCAGCAGTTGCAAAATTTACTCGATTCACCGCATGGCTATGGCGTCCGTATCCAATATCTATCGATCCCAATGACCTTGGAGGAACAGCTTTCTTGGGCAGTGCAATCTGATTCGCAAACAGCACAAGCGCTAACCGCTCACACGCGTGAATTGCTGCTGTTGCGAGCTTCTATCGAGCGCATGAGCGCTGGGCAGGAAGATATCGTCCGAACATTCAAACTATCCGCCCCAATGGCCCCACCCACCGCTGATCTAATATCGGTTTCTTCTTTCGTGAAAAGTGATTCTTGGTCCAGCATTTCAGTTCAGCTAACTCCCGCGCATATTCTGTTATTTCATAGACTGCTATGTTTTGATTTGCCCAAACGCTCGGTGGGTCAATTGCGCACTGAAGATGCTTGGTTAGGAACTTCAAAGGGACGAAGCACTGAGCTAGCTCAACCCATGAGACCACAGGACATAAAAGGAGGTTTGGAAGAACTCTGCAAAGCTTGGGTTGACGAATATCCCGGACTTCGAAACCCTGATGACAAGCTTAGGGCGATTTCTAAGTTCCACGCCAGATTGCTCCTTATACATCCATTTTTGGATGGAAACGGACGTGTTGCACGTGCAGTTCTGATGCAACAATGCCTTGATCTATTTCAGCGCGCAGAAATGTCCTTACTCAATAAAGGCGCGGACTACTACTCGGCGCTAAAAAATGCGGATCAAGGTAACATCGATCCATTGATCGACTTGATACGACCGATAGTTTTTGACTAGACGCTTTTCGGTATAGAGTTGGGTGTCACACCCCATGCACCTTCGATGCTGACAAATCGCGAGCGATTTTGTTTGAAACACCCACTGCAGAAGGGAAATTCGCGCGCTTATCCTGTACACGAATGGTGTGCAGGGCGATTACGGAGCGAACAGGTTAGGCGCAAAAGTTACCAGCGCAATTGGGCCTGTCGCCGTGTACAATGCGAAGCAGCACATTTTCAGGTTTCGCGACGGGAACGGGCGAGCTATTTAGGAGCGGGCGGAAAGGCCCCCGGCCAGCTTGGAGAATCCTCATGGAACGCGATCCCAACCTTGTCTTCTCGTCCCGGAATGGCTGGGTGACGCGCAATGGAATGACGGTGGAATTGTGCATCGTGCGTCTGGAGCACGGAGAGGAATGGACTCTGGAAGTGGTGAACCAGAACGGGACCTCGATTGTGTGGGATGATCCGTTCGAGAGCGACGAAGCCGCCTTCGAGGAATTCGAACGGACGATTGCCGAAGAGGGGATGGAGGCTTTTCTTGATGACGCCAGGATCATCCCGTTTCCGCGCCGCTGAGCCGTCCGGCAAATCTACTCTGAGCGCAGGTGATCCCGTCTTCTATTCTGCTTCACGTTCCCGCTCAATCCGTCTCTGACGCAGGTTTACCGCGATGCCCGGCATGCCTGTTGACGCGCGCGAGACGGCGGCGATTGCGGTGAGCATTTGTCTCGCTGAAGTAAAGACGCGGCTTGCGGATTTGGTGGCATTGCCAATGCCCGGTTCGGGCGTTTGTTGTTGTTGGGGCGCTGTTTGTAATTGCTGTTGGCGCGATGTGGCGAGATCGAAGCCGAGCGTTCTGGCCTCTGCCTGCCATGCTTGGAACAGTGCCGTACGCTCCCGTGGGCGCTTGGCTTGCCTCGTGCGCAGCGCTGCGAGTTCCATGCCTTTGGGCGTCCGGTAGCCGTATGTGTCGGCGGCCTGTTCGATCGCCTGCCTGCGCTTCGAGAATGCGCGTTCGATGTCGCGCGGGATGGCTTTCAGACGAAAGCCTGTGCCATAGCGCTCGACGGCATGGCCGCCGCGTTCGAGCCGGTTGGCGAGGTGTTCGCGATAGACTGCCCCAACCTCCTTCTGGGCCTTGTAGAGATCGCGGCTGACGAGACTGCCCCAGGTTCCGTCCCGGCGCGGGGCTGTGTTGAAAATGAACGCGTGCGTGTGCAGCTGAGGATCGAGATCGCGGCTCGTGTGATGATGAAACCGGGCAATGGTCAGCCCGGCGACGGGCTCGCGGATCGCGCCGCCCTTGCCGCGGCGGGTGAACGCGTGATGGTCTTCAAGGTGTGTGGTGGCGGCATGAACGGCCTGGCGGTGCGCGGCGTCGATTGTCTTGCGATCGGCTGGAGCTGAGAGCGCCCACATGACCGAGACCGACTTGGGGGCTGAGAGCGTCATGTCCCATCCCGGCGCATGGGACTTGCCGGTCTGGGTGAGGCGTTCGCCGGTCTTCGGGTCGATGCCGTTCAGGGCCGCTTCGAAGTCTGCCTTCGAGACGGGGCCTTCAAGGGCGAGGCGTTCGGCGCCCCGCCCATCCCATTCGCCATCTGCTTCCGCTTCGGCCTCACCCTTGCCGGTATAGTATTCGTCCTGGGCCATGTGCTTGAAATAACTGACGGCGGCGCCCACCGATTTCCGGGCGGAGATGGAGGCGACCATCAGTCCATGCTTCCGGGCTTCGGCTTGCGAATGCGGGCAATGACGTCAGCCGAGAGCAGGCCCGCTTTTTGCGGCCGCTGGATCGGTGAGGCAGGGCGAACAGGTGCAGGATTGGCGCCCAGAGGTTCGTGATTGGGCCGGGTCCAGTCAGCCGGTACATTCGCCGGACGCTGGGAGGGAAGGATCGTGATCGGCAGCTCGATTTCGTACACGTCTTCCCCGAAGCCCAGCACCAGCATCCGGACCTTGCGACCCTTACGGCCAAGACGCGACGACAGTTCACTCGGCGTCATCACCGGACGCAGCGAGTGTTCGGTCGATATGTTGACCGAACTGTTTCCGCCGGAATGGCTTTTGCTGCGTGCTTCCTTTTCTATCTCCTGCATGCCGATGGCCCGGCTGATATCCTCGGCCCCTTCACCGGGATTCATGCGGCCGATGATGTGGGTGCCGATCATCGACAGCCAGGCATTGGTCCGGTCGCGGCCATACCTGATGCGGATCTGGGATGTATCCTGAGCAGCCAGCACCACGCACACGCCCTTCGATCGCCCGAGGTCTAGCAAGGCGGCCAGGTCATCCATCGCTTCGAGTTGCGGAAACTCGTCAAGGAAGAGCCAGATGCGGCGCTGGCTGCTTTCGCTGAATGCAGGACTGCAGACATGCGATGACAACAGGCTGACCAGCCCGCCGATCCAGGCATTGGTCAGCTGGGGGTAGCGCCCGTCGCGTTGCAGGATGACAGGATTGGTGGCGTGGGGATCGGTCAGCCAGTTCGCAGCGCTGAACTTTTCCTGATCCCCTGCGCTCCAGGCTTCTGCCATGGCTTCCAGCACATGAATATGTGCCTTGAACGTGGTCAGGATGGACATGGCCGTCTTGCTGGACGGATCGCCGATCATCTGCGCGGCGGCCGGATGATGGGCGAGCGCCATGTCTTTCAACGCGTCGGCACCCAGCAGAGCGCGGGCATGGAGATCGCCCCACGACCAGGTGGCGGGCATTTCATGCTGGAGGCCGACAATACAGGCAACGAGCAGCTCGCGGGCAGCCTCTGCCCACATCGGGTCGCTGCTTTTCGGAATGAACCGGGCCGCCAGCTCCCGCGCGTCCTGCTTGGTGACGCAATCGGCTGAGATATCCCAGACCGCTGATCGCTTGTCCTGCGGTGCAATCAGCGTGATCTTGCCCGGCAAGCGTTCGGTCATGTCGCCCTTGGTGTCGAGGATGAGCATCTTGTCGCCCCAGCGCATGGCTTCCAGGATCATGTGCTGGATGGTCTGGGTTTTGCCGGAGCCCACAGACCCGGATGTCAGGCAGTGACGCGATTCCCGGTCTCGGCTCATGGGGAGGCCGGGTGGAAAGTCGATCCCCGCACCGGTCTGCCTGATCTCCTTTCTGCTTATCTTTCTTATCGCGGCGTATGCTTTTCTCCCGGTCAGGCGCACGGGACCGCGTACGACTTTGGGTGCCGGCTTTTCGAAGCGAAGGGCGATCAACGCGGAGGCAAAAAGTAGCACGGTCGCAAAGACCCCCGCCGCAAATATCCCCCATCGCAAATGGACCGCGCCTCGAATGCCGGCTGAGCCCAGGACTTCATCACAATATGCCTTCTGGTTTTGCGCCTGCGCCACGCCAAGACGGGCAAACAGTTCTGCCTTCCCGCAACCGGTCATGTAGCTGGGATGAAGCGTAATGATTTCACCGGATGGAAGCGGATAGGTCGGTGTGATCCTCAGAAATGCGATTTCGTAGAAGCCCCATGTCGCCAGAACCAGAATGCAGCCAGTGCCGGCAAGCAGCTTTCTGATACTAGGCATGACGTGCCTCCAAAGGTTCGACCTCGCCGCCGAGCGCTTTGAGCAGCGCGTCGAACATGGTTTCAATCTGTTCGAGTGAATGGGAATGCCCATCGGTTGCGGTCATCATTCCCCGAAGATCCTGGGACAGCACCGCCAATCGGCGTTCGATTTTCAGGAGTCGTTCGGCCTGCGTGAACGGGTCGCCGTCAGTCAGGCCGGACCGAATGAGTTCACGGGCCACCCCGGTCGGTGTACCGGAAATGCGACGGGCGCGTTCGGCGAGATGGTCGATGTCCTTGACTGCAAGGCGAATGGACAAGGGGCGGGTTGGTTCAGTCATGGATCACCCCGTCGCGGTCGATATAAGGTGCCTCGCAGTCCGACATCCAGGACAGGACGGCGCGGCGACGGTAGCGCACACTCTTGCCAAGTTTCAAGAAGCGTGGTCCGCCGCCCCGGCTGCGCCAGGTGGTCAGGGTGCAGATGGGGACACCCGTCAGCTGACTGACGGAAGGGGTGTCGATAGCCTCGTCAAGCCAGCCTGGATTGCCTTGAAGAATCTCTTCCAGATCTGGAAAGTTGTGATTGTGGCTGGACATGAACGCGACTCCTCTCGTTGCGAGTAAGAAGAAGGCCAGCACGGATTTTGAAGGCAAAAAAGCGAAAGATATCGATCAATATGGAGCCAACTTGCGCATTTATCTGCAATTGTTCGCCCAACGCGAGGAGAGGAGTTTTGGCGACTCGCGCAACGCGAGAGTCAGTCTACTGGTGATTCCAGAAAACTCGACTCTCCAATCCTCGAAAGACTGACACCGGATTCCGGCACCTGACAACAAATAGCGGAAGTCAGACCACTGAAGCGCCCCCGAGGTCAAGAGGCAGGTGTGCGTCCCTTTCCGGTCGTTCAAAGGCAACACGGAATCCGGCCGGATATCGCCGATAGTGGACGTAACAGTAAGTCAAGTTGAGTGCAGTGATACCCGCCAATTTCGGGACGCCGCGCGTATCGCGCCAATGCCTGAACCTGGGCAAAGTGTATTTTGTGCATCCTACGGCGCAGAACTAAAAAACGATTCCCAAAGATTTGGGGTATTCGAATTCGATTCCTAAACACGGCTCATCGTGCAGAAGGTCACCCCAGAGCCCAAACTTGCTTTGATCAGGCGAAGTTCCGCCAAACGCCCAAATTCCTGCAAGCTTCAAATCGCGATCAATACGCACCTCGCCAGGATCGAAACGCCCCACTCGATTCAAATAAATCGCGAGCGTCAGGTCGTCAGAGTTCGTGTATTTTTGCTTCGCTTTTTCCAGCAATGCTTCAAATGTTTGACGAGAGTTGAGATGCTCTGGAACCAGCTCTTTCAGTTGCACGGGAGCAAAATGTTGCGCGTCTCCATCAAACCATGAAGCTACAAAATCGTAGTCATCTCGCTCTTCAGGCGAGAAGAGTACGGGTTTGTTTATCGCAACCGACATTCCATAGCAGAACAATGCCGCTTGTCGCATTTCGCGAGAATTCTTGAGATCATTGGTGCGAAGGGCATGTGCCTTGTGAGGCATATCGATTGTGCCGGCTTCGCGATGCCTCGCCATCTCAAGCTCGATAGATCGAAAATGACGCAACACCTCCGCAGGGTCGTGGAATTCCTTCTTCGCTATTTGCCTGATCCGATCCTGAGCCAAATGGGTGGCCCTTTTTGACTTCCCCTGCAGAATGCGACTTTCTAAACGTAGTGCATTTCGAGCATCAATGCACCGTGCGGTTGCTTAGGGTCAGGTCGAGCTGCTAAAGCCTTCGTCACCCTGCGGTTAGACTGCGTCGGAAATCGTGAGTGCGTTACAACAATGAGCCAAACCAATATGGCGACTGTCCGGGCTTCAAACAACAACGAATGCAGCTATTTCCGCGACTGAGTTACCCGAGGCGCAACGCTCCCAAATATTGAAAAGCCAGAATTAAACATTAGCTGTCTGAGAAACTTGAATTAGAAAGATCAGCCGATGAATATTAGTATTCGGATCACATTGCCCGAGGCACCAGACGAAAACTTAGCAGAGAGGATTTCCATTACAGGATTCACCTCACCGTGTGCTGACGAATTGCATTTCGAGACCGAATACAAAAATATGAAACAGCACTTCGCTGACGTCCTTGTTTCGGATGGAATCATCCCCCCCGAACGACGGGGTGATCTCTTGTTCGATTTTGGCTAGTCTTCGTTCTTGGCGGTTCAAGGTTGGAAACTGACTTAGATGCAGAACGTTTCGGCGCCACTTGCAGGAAGTTCACTGCGCTTCTTTGTCCACTGCATGGTTCCCCCAATCTCACCAGACTGAGATTGGGCGTCGTAATGGATCAACCGTGAGCAGGATTGCCCAGCAATCCCAACTCCTTTTCCAACGCACTGAGACAGGCATCGGTGATCTCATCCCACGCCGTCCGCACTGATGCTAGCTGCCGCCTCCCAAATGAGAATGTGGATTTCCCCCACGCCTCCGAAGCCGTCGCAGCGTTAGCTGCCCACCTCACATTCGCGTTTGCCGCACATAATGCAGCCTTCGCTGACTCGGCTTCCGCAGCGTACCCACACTGCAAACCAGAGCTGTCCTTGGCGTTGTTCGGGTCGGCCCTCACCGCACGTGCGGACTCCGCCGCCTTGCTCATTTCTGCCGCCACTTCCTCCCCTCCTAACCGGCGATGCAGTAGGGTAATCGTTGGCTGAACAACATCTGCTTTATCGTGAGGCAAAGCGATTTCAAGCGCGCGGATTAGCATGTAATCACGTGCACGATCGGAGGCTTGGGGGGACAAACTGTCCATACGACCCAGCACGGCCCGATAGCGAACCATGAAGCCCATCCATCTATCATTGCTGGTGCCTTCATCCATTATATCCGTAAGACTCGCGAGCCATCGTGGCATGATCGAGGTCGGAACATCGTTTACACAGGAGATCGACGGACCAAGCGCGCCAAGCCAGCCGGCGACCCGACGGCCTTCTGCATCTTTTTCTTGAGTTTGGAAGGGACCGAAGTCTGGCACAACGCTGCAATCATTGCGGATAATGCCGCCATAAGCAGCAAGAGTGTCCCAGTTAATGAGCGCTTGTTTCAAAGTCAGGTCAGTCAATCCCAATCTCCTTTTGTCGGCGGTTCGAATGAGGTCCTCCACCTGTCTTCAATTTGCCGAGACTAGCAATTTTGAGCTGACATTCTAGAGCCTCTTTCGAACGGCAAATTGGGGCCAACTCTACCATGTCGCCGTCCAGCTCCTAAATGGTAGAGCCGATCCAGTCCGGTCGTTCACTCCGGCTGATCGCTCAGGCGTAATCTCGCCGATTGCAGACGTCCTGCCAAGACTATAGAGCGAGCCAATGGCAAACGCAGCACAGCCATTCCTGTTCATGTTCGGCTTTGAGAGCCCTACCGAACACGTTTTAAACGAGCGCGACGGCACAGACTTCGAGTCGAGCTGGGCTGTTTGGATTTCAGCCGACGACGGTGAGGCAGCGCTCGCGTGGGGACGGGAAATAGCCGAGCGATTTGTTGGTCTTCTCTACGAGCGGGCGAGCATGCCTCCACGCTCTTGGATCAATGACGGGTTTGCTCATTGGGTCAGCGATGACGCGCGCGAATTGGAAAGCGCGCGCTCTCAATCGTCTATTCCAAGTGTGCTCATTGGCCAGTTGCCCGACTTCTCTTGGGCGCTGGAACACTGGACGCGGTAGAGTCCACATTGGGCCAAAGTCTTCCAGTCATGCTTCCTCCGTTGAGTGGCGGGCACACTCCAATCGTGACATTCACGCCTGACGGGTGGTCGAGTCTGACCTGGCAGCATTCCGAAGCCGCTTCATTTGTCGAACAATCGTCGAGAGCGCAAGAATTTCCTGCTCGGGAAACTCGGAAGTGAGTGTCGCATGCACGGTCGAAGCGATTTCGTTGTTGTATCGATCAGGGTTGGCGCGGTGAAGCTCGGTTACCAGTTCCTGGATCCGCGGCCAGAGATCGGAATTTGGTCGCCCGCGCACCGGAGGCGGACTTGCCACCATGAATGGTACTGCTCGTTGTGGCTCGTTGCAGTTGGCGGCAGTCTCGTATTCGGGCAACTGGCGGCTGGCAGGGTGCTTTGGCGCGGACATCAGGCCTGCGATCTCGAACCAGTGCATGAGGCGGTTCCGCTCAATCAGAACGCCATCGAGCAAGTTGCGCGCATTTTCGCTGAATTGCTCTATTGGGAGAGTAGCCAGAGCAGCGCAGACTTCTGCGGCCGCTTCCCTGGTCAAATGCTTGGGCGTGTCCATCGGAAGCGCCCCGACTTGATGTAGCGTCAGAGCGACATCCCGGCTTGTCGCATATCTGTAGTCGAAATCGGCCATCGCGCTGGAGCGGACACAGAGCAATCTTGCATCGAACACAGACAGGTCAGGAATTGCGATTGTCTGCGCGTTTCGGAACCGCGCGTGCCCATACCGGGAATGCACAGGCTCGATATCGGGTGGATCGAACACGCCGAGAAAGAGGTCAGACACAAGAAGCTGCATCACCCTGTCACCGCTGATTCCCACATTCAGCGATTCAAGCAATTCTGCCAGCTCTGCGAGCCGGGAAAACCGGGCTTCTTCGGAAAGTGACAGTGCGAGCTTCGGAATGGCCGACTCCATCAGTGTAGAGCCTTGCCGAAGCACGATTGATGCCAAAAGGGCCGTCTCGGCCCTTTTTTGACGGGATCAATCGTATGCGGCTGCAGAATAGTCCGCGAATGCGGCTTGTACGATTTCCTCCAGTTCGGCGACTTCTGCATCGGCCAGACTGGCGAAAGCGCCTGTACGTCTCGCCTTGGACAGATGGCCGTTGTTCTGCCGAACGAACATGATGAAATCCTTGGCCAGACGGTCCGGCATTTCGATACGGTTCATGATATTACGTTCAGCGTCATCATGGGCTCGAAGATAGGCGATTTCCCTTGGGAGATCGGTCTCGATGGTTCGCTGGACGCAGGCATACAAGAACTCTGCCGCCTCTGTTGCGTCGAAGTAGCGATAGAGATCGCCCGTGTCATTGAGCACTTCGACATTGCGCTCAGGCGTGGCGCGCCAGTCAATAAATGGCATCAGCGGAGCGGAGTGGGCTTGCAGTGTTGCCCTGTATTCGTCGATCCGGTCGAGCATGACGCTGGAGACCGGAAACACCATGCCCGCAGGGGCAAATTTACGTTCGGCCAGAACATGATGGATCAGGCAGCGGTGCAGGCGCCCGTTTCCGTCTTCGAGCGGGTGAATATAGACAAAGCCGAACGCAATGACGGCGGCTTGGATGACTGCATCTACGTCCGTCAGGCGCAGCCTGTTGTTGCAAGTGTTCCAGGCCAGCATCAGCCCCGGTAGATCGTCCGGCCTTGCGCCAATGAACTCGGGCAATGGATCCTGATTGTGGTCGCGTTCGCCCAGAAACACACCGTCAGTACGATACCCGACCGAGGTGAATCGGTCATCTCCCAGCAGAATTCTGTGTAGCCTATAGATTTCCGTCTGGTTCAATGGGCGCTTGCCAGCCTCCTTGATGGCGTTGGCCCAGCGTTCAAGACGGTTGCGCGGGGGACGTTCGCCCTCGATTGCAAAACTCGCCTGACTGTCTGCCAGAAGCATGAAGCTGGCTGCTCGGGAAATCAGATGCGCGCCGGTCTGGCCCACGGTTTCCTGCGCTGCGTGTGCAAGGTCTCTGGCAATGAAGCCTTGCAGAGCCTCGGTTCTGCGCACGGTCGGGCAGAAACCCTTGCCACCCAGAAGATTGTCCCTGACACGGTGGCGCTGCGAAAGATGCGGACGATCAAGGGTAATATAGTCACCGGGATCAAGCGCATCGATTGCCGCGATGCTTGGCGCATCGGGGATATCCAGTTTCTGGTCGGTGAACTCTTCGTAGAAGAACCAGAGCCTGCGGGCGAATACGCCTGTTGGTGCGCTTGCAATATAGGCTTCAAGGGGTTTCGGGCCGAGGGCATCGAATGCGCGCTTCAGAATCAGCAGGTCGAATGTCTCGTTGCGGAGCGCGAAGACTATGTGGGCGATTGGATCCTCGCCCGGATTGTATCTCTTGTCGAACAGCCGCCAGGGTCCTTCGTGCCGCTGACTTCCGCTGATATGGCCAGACGAGACACAGGCGGGCTCACGTACAGGCGCGTCAAGCCCGAGACCGTGCACGAGGGCGGCCCATCCGATGAGGCCGGAGTTTTCCGGGAGCAGTTCGTCCTGGAAGCTGGCGGGAGAGTCTGAAAGGAAGGCCATGCGTCGAAAAACTCTTATTGACGTCGAAATATGATTGATTTTTTGCAGCATCGTCGAAAAAGGAAAATTACTCGATAACGTCGAAAACCGCAATCGATCGTCGATAATGGCCTCATAGGAAGTCAATTCGTCGAAAAAGGCATAAAAATTGTGCGAATTCGAGCCAATCATTCCATGGGCCAACTCATCCTGTCGAAACACCCAATGCGGCCGCCACCATGTCCGATACATCATTGGCCGCTTGTCTTGCTGCGATGTCGGTAAGGTGTGCGTAGCGCTGAGTGGTCGATGTATTCTTGTGGCCGAGCAGGGCGCCGATGATGGGGAGTGACAGCCCGTTGGCTGCACCGAAGCTGGCAAAGCTGTGCCGCAGGTCGTGCATGCGAAAATCTTCCAGACCGGCAGCCTCGCGCACCTCGCGCCAGATCTTGGGGAGGCCCTGATAGGGGCCCGTGCCTTTTGCATCCGGAAAAACCCAGGTTTCATGAACGCGCGGCGCTTCAGACAGAAGCTTTTGAGCCGCGCCTGAGATGGGTCGGATAGACTTGCCGGATTTCGTGGCATCCAGCCGAAGGAAGCCGCGCTCGAAATCAATCTCGGACCATCTCAGTTCCATGATCTCGCCCCGGCGAGCGCCGGTCAGGGACAAGAGGCGAATGATGCGGATGGCGCTTGCCGCCTCGCCGCGCGCCTCGAACGAGGAAAGGACTTCTCCCAGCCGTTGTGCCTCAGCTTGAGTGAGATATCGCTCACGCTGCACACCGGGGGGAATGCGGACACCGTGGCAGGGGTTCTTTTCCAGGAGTTCGAGATCCAGGGCATAGGCGAAGACGCTCTTGAGCATCGCGATCGTACGACGCGCGGTGCCCATACCGCCTTTGACTTCCTGAATACCACGAGATTTCGTTTTCTGCTTCTTGGCTGTAGCGCCAGTCGCGATCCCGTCACGCAGACGAACGATGTCGTGCTTCTTGACCTCGGTAATCGGCATCTTGCCGAGAATGGGGTTCACGTGGACCCGCAACAGCCGGATGTCGTCATTGTACCTTTGCGACTTGCGGGGTGCGCCTGTTCGGCGATTGAAAGGCGCGGCTTCCTTTCCCCACAACTCAATGAGGGCTGACACTTTCATGATGCCGAGTTCGTCGCGCCGGCGTTCGGCTTCGGGATCGAGGCCGATGCGGGCCTCGGACCGGAAGTCCTTAGCCTTGCTTCGTGCCGCTTCACACCGAAGGTCAGTCGTCTTACCGAGGGTAACCATGCGCTCGCGCGCCAGACGCCCCTGGCCGATACGATACCGGATGATGAAGGACTTCACGCCTGTTGGCATCACCCGGAGACCGAAAGCGGCGATCTCGGTGTCCCAGATGATAAAGCGCTTGTCTTCTGGTTCGACTGAGTCGATAAAATTCTGAGTGAGCTTGTGTTTTCGTGGCGACATATTACGGCTCATACCTCCCATATTTTCATCTGCATGCGGCTGTTTCGTGCTCGCACCATGTCCGCACGGGCGGCGCTATTGTGCGCAAATGCAGTCAAGCGCGCGCAGACATTAATATCTTATAACACTTTGTTTTAGTTGTAAAATATCACGCTTGCTCAGAGGTCCGCAAACTTGCGCATAGGAAAAAAAACCTATTCGTAATGCGGGGGTCAGGTGTTCAAGTCACCTTAGCGGCACCATTCTCTCTTCCCGAAAATTCAATACCCTCAAGCGCTCGCCTATCTGCGTGCGCTCCCCAGATACGTTTCATGTACCGGTCTCTGCCAGTGAATGCTCGGGAAGCAGGTGATTTGCGGGAAGGCGCCTGCTGCGAGAAAATGCGATCAGTTTGTCGACTGCCATAGGGCGCCCCGTGAGGTAGCCTTGGATCGCATCGCAGCCGAGCGCCTTGAGTGCGTCATAAGTGGCTTCATCCTCGACACCTTCGCACACCACCCGCATGCCCAGCGCATGTGCAAGATCGAATGTGGATTTCAGGATCATGCGGTCACGCTGGCTGTCCCGGACATCCGAAATCATGCTCCGGTCGAGTTTCAGTTCATCGGCCGGCAGACGCTTGAGATATGCAATTGAGGATTGCCCTGCGCCATAATCATCAATCGCTAGCTTGATTCCGGCATCGCGGAAGGCATTCGCTGAGCAGATGGCGAGTTCAGGCTGCTCCATCACAGCCGTTTCGGTGATCTCGATCGCAATCGTTGCGCCGGACTGATTGATCGTGTCAGCGAGCTGCCGACAGAAGTCGATCTCAAGCAGGGACCTAGCAGACATGTTCACGGCAATGGCGGCATCTACCCCCATCCGGCGCATCGTCGATTGATCTCGTATAGCCTGCTTGATCGCCCAGAGCGTCAGCTTGTCGATTGCACCGGTTTTCTCGGCGACGGTGATGAAGCTGTCCGGCGCGATCTGACCGAAGGCCGGATGGTTCCAGCGCATCAACGCTTCGACGCCGACGATTTCGTTGCTTCTGGTACATATCTTGGGCTGGTAGACGAGGTGGAACTCATCACGGTCCAGTCCCACGTTCACTTCCGTCAGCAGGGCGAGCCTGAGCTGGGGATCTTCAAACTGGGCCTCTCCCCAGCGAACCAGGTCGCGTCTTGTCCGTCGGGCATGGTCCAATGACAAGGAGGCGCGGGACAACGCTGTCTCCTCATCGTCGGTCTGGCTTGCGATCATGGCGACGCCTGCCGAGAGCTCGATATGGAGCGACTGACCGGCGACGACGATCGTGTGTTGCAGCGCCGATCGAACGTCATCGATGCATTTGTCGACGCTGTCCTGGTCGCCCACTCTGATTAGCGTGCCGAGGACAGATGCTCCCAAATGGTAATGTGTAAGACCTGTGCCGGTTTCGTAGAGACGTTCGGCAGCCGACCGGATCAGGGTTTTTGCGTTGGTGTAACCAATCGCGCCGCGTAGTTCGCCGAACCTCCTGATGCCGAATGTGACAACGAGTATGCTCGCCTCGGGGTCTGTTCTGTGCAGGTCCGTCAGGGCGGCCAGCATGGAGCGACGATTGGGCATGCCTGTCTCGGAATCATGTTCGGCCATATAGGTCAGATAGTTTGATTCCTGCTCGAGAAGTGCGCGCTTGTGCCTGGAGAAGGCATTCCAGATGCCCGCAGCGGAACTCCATCCCAATGCGAAGATCAAACTGGATGTGTTGATGCTGATTGGAAAGAAATTCTGTATGATGAACGGAATGACAAGAACGGAAGACATCACAAGAACATGGATGCCGAACAGCTGTCGCAGCGGCGTATGTCTTGCCACCACACTGGTTATCATGAGCAGCGCCATTCCGAGGATGAGCATTGGAAGTTTGGACGGGCTGGTCAGGGCTCGGTTTTGAACAAGGCTCTCATAGCCCAGCGCATGCACATAGACGCCCGGCATGGCAGGGGAATGCGGAGTAGAAAGCAGGTCTCCCAGTTCGAGTGCCGTGGCACCGATGACGACGCTGCGGCCAGCGATCAATTTGGGATCAAACCGATTGTGTAGGACATCGTCAAAGCTGATCGTATCTATCTGGTCTGCATCAATACCATAGTCGATCATGAATGCGCGTGTATCGCTGGGCTCCGCTCCGGCAAGAAGGCCTCCCAATGTGGGAATGTACTTTCCTTCATGGACAAAACCGCGACGATACTTGCGCAGGCGCCCGTCGCGGGAAAGCTCCACATTCACACTTGCGATGACGGCGTTCTCTGCCAGTTCACCAAACGGAGTATTTGACTGCCTGTAATCCCGCTGGAGGAAAGCCGGCAGGGCGATCCAGCCCGCATTGTCCTGGACAGCCTGAACCAGTGCCGCATCGCCCTCCGGTGACGACCGGGCGCTGAAATCCACGTCGAGGGCGATCATGCCAGCACCGGCGGCGTTCAGATTGTCCAGTGCCTGTGCGAAACGCTCGCGCGGCCATGGCCATTCGCCAGCCTTGCTGATGCTTTCAGCGTCGATCGTGACGATCGTGACCGTGCCGCTTGGCGCGAGCGACAGCGCATTCATCCGTGCAGACGCGAGATTGTTGTCGAGGGATACTGAAGCGCCGGAAAAAGAGAATACCACCAGGGTCAGGCAGCCAATCAGGCACCCGCGCATTCGCCAAAAAAGATCATAGACGGCGGAGAGTTTCGGACTTTTGGACACAGTGATTAGTCGTCGTCCCGATCGTCGTCACCATCATCACCATCGTCACCGTCGAAATCGTCCGACCCATCTCCGTTTCCGTTACCATTGCCGTTTCCGTTCTCGGCACCGTTTCCGTT